>Ga0256826_1000099_pt1 | contig 43085 bp, 42 predicted proteins | sample CV79metaG_FD_185975 | JGI IMG/M metagenome (GOLD analysis project Ga0256826, IMG submission 185975) | Hydrothermal vent microbial communities from East Pacific Rise, Pacific Ocean - CV79 | ecosystem: Environmental > Aquatic > Marine > Hydrothermal vents | place: Pacific Ocean: East Pacific Rise...
TTCGTTTTACTTGGCTCTTTTACTTATATTAGGTTTCGGTGTTGAATTAGAGTGGTTTCCAATCGCTGGGTTACACTCTATAGAAGAGAAGGTTGGCTTTGCGTACTACACTGATATGGCGTGGCACCTGTTTATTCCTATAAGTGTAATGGTCTTTGTCTCTTTAGGTTCAATGATTGTTTACGTCCGCTCTTTGGTGAATGAAATTTTAAAGTCTGACTACTACTTTTTTGCCAAAGCAAGGGGTTTGGATGACAAACGATTGTTAAGATTTTATGTGTTGCCAAATCTTATGCCACCAATCATTACGCTTTTAGGGCTATCTCTTCCTGGACTCATTGGTGGTTCTGTTATTTTAGAGTCTATCTTTGGGATTGAAGGAATGGGGCAGCTTTTTTATATGTCTGCTTTAAGTAGAGATTATCCTGTCATTATGGGGATTTTAATGGTAACGGCTTTTTTAACGCTTCTTGGTAATATGTTCGCAGATGTGATTTTATTAAAGTTAAATCCGTATTTTAAACGAGGCTAGGCAGAAGTTATTTTCTACCTAGTTTAGAGATTAGTCTTGTTCGACTTTAAACGTTTTAAATAGAGTGTTTACTACACCCATATGTGCTGCTGAATGTACAATTTCAAAGATACCTTCTTCGCTTAGACCTAAGGCTTTAAGTTCATTAATATCTTCTGCATTAACACCATCAGCATCTTTTATAGATTTCATTGCAAAAACTAGAAGAGCTCTGTTGTTCTTTTCTAAGTTAGCCGACGCGGGATCTTTTTGTAAGGTAAGCAGTTCCTCTTGGCTGAGTCCAAACATGTTGATGAGCATGCCAGCATTAAAACCTGTGCAGTATTGACATAGGTTTTCATCAGAGACTAAGTAACGTATCATGGCATGAAGTTTCTGAGTGTCTTTGTCCTTGCTAAGGTTGGCTTTAATATGTTCCCATTGTGCACGCATAGCCTGAGGACTTGCACTCCATAACTGTATACCATTAGGCACCATACCAAAGGCATTTTCAATCTCTGTATAGATAGCTTTTACTTCGCCACTTGCATTTTCTATTGTTGGTGTGTTTAACAAACTCATTTTATTTCCCTTTTAATTTTAGACTACTTAGTACAAAAATGTACACCTTTGAAACCGACGTGATAAAACTTCTTATTTATTTTGTACTAAGCAGTACAAAAATATATAAATAAAAAGAGTACCTCTAAAAACCATATTTTGGTCCTTAAAGCTACTCTAAAATTTCTTTTAAACTCTCTACTAAGTCATCAATTAACTCTTGTGAAGCACCTGCTTGGATACTGACAACAAGACCATTTAAGGTATTCATATAACGACCTGAAATTTGTTTAGGTTCTTTAGTATTAGTAACCTCACCTTTTTCTTTAGCCTCTTTGATAAACTCAATAAAAAGTGTCTGGATAGAGTTAAATTCAAGACCTATTTGATGACTTAAGTCCGTGTACTTGTTGTAGCACTCTTGACCGGAGTTCATTAAGAGACATCCTCTGACTTTACCGGTGTCTTGTAACTCTTTAATGGTCATTTGTGTCAGCATTAACATCGTCTCTTTAGGACCAACCTTGTTTTTTAAAGCGATCAATTGATTGGCAATGTCACGATGATAAAGTTCAAGACAACGTGAAAAAAGCTCTTCTTTACTCTTAAAGGTGTGGTAAAAACTACTTTTTTTAATGCCCATAGAAATGAGTAAATTATCTAAAGTAGTGTTGTCATAACCATGTTCCCAAAAATAGTTCATAGCAAGTTGTAAAGCTTCGTCCTCATTAAAGGCTTTAGGACGGCCTCGTGTTTTTAACATGAAATAATTATAGACTAACTAGTACAATAATGTCAAGTCTCTTGTGTTTACTCTGAACAATTCTTTGTCAAACAATTTCTACACGATTGAGGAATAAGATTTTTTTTGTACAAACAGTGTGTGAATATCAGTTTAAATGAGTTTGCATTGATAGTGAATATTAAGGAGAATGATTATGTTAAGAAATACAAATATTGTTATCGTCTTACTTTTAGTAAGTATCATAAGTTTTGCAAGTGCCGATTCTTTAGAACGTAAAGAAACACAGGCATATTCAGCAAAAAGTGTTGCATCGGTTATGCAGATACTTTTTGGAAATAAAAAAGCAGTAAGTGATTCTAGAATAGGGATTAGAGCACCGAGATTAGCAGAAAATGGGGGTTCTATTCCTATTTACATCTCAACAAGTATTGCTGCTAGTCGAATCTTTTTGTTACAGGATTCTAACCCAAGGTCTCTTGTGGCAATTTGGAAGGTTGTTAAAAACTCAATTGCTGCTTATGATGTAAGAATTAAAATGAGGTCAACGGGTTTAATTACGGTGATTGTTGAAGGACTAGACGGAAGACTTTATATTGCTCAGCAAAAAGTTGAAGTTTCAATTGGTGGCTGTGGTGGGGGAGGTGTTTCAAGTTACTCATCTCGAAACTACCCAAGGCAATCTTACCCAGGTGTTGTAGTTAGAACACAGTCATCTTACACACCACCATTAAATCGAAGTTATGTAGACAGAAGGGCTAACAATACCCAAGAGAAGTACAGTCGCATCAGTGAAAATATTTTTAAAGAGGTAACAAGTTCACCACTGTCTACCTTTAGTTCAGATGTTGATACGGCTTCATATGCCAATGTAAGAAGTTTTTTAAACTTAAGCAGTCAATTACCTCCTAAAGATGCTGTTCGAACAGAAGAGATGCTTAACTATTTTAACTATGATTACAAAGAACCTAGAGGAAACAAACCTTTCTATGTAAATACTAAGGTAGGTCATTCAATTTGGAATAGACATACTAAAGTAATACAAATTGGGATTCAAACGAGAACGGTTAATATTGCAGAATTACCTGCGAGTAACTTGGTTTTTTTACTAGATGTTTCGGGTTCAATGAACCGAGCTGACAAGTTACCCCTTTTGATTAACTCTTTAAAACTACTAGTGAAAGAACTTAGAGCTAAAGATAGGGTTTCCATTGTTGTTTATGCAGGAAACTCAGGGCTTGTTCTTGACCGTGCTAGAGGAGATGAAAAAGCTAAAATTTATGATGCTTTGCAAAGTTTAAGTGCGGGTGGAAGTACGGCAGGTGGTGCTGGTATTGAGTTAGCTTACGCGGTTGCACAACAAGCCTTTATAAAAGAAGGAAATAATAGAATTATTTTAGCAACTGATGGTGATTTTAATGTTGGTGTACGAAGTGAACGTGACTTGTTAACACTGATTGAAGCCAAAAGAAAAACAGGTATTTTTTTAACAGTATTAGGTTTTGGTACTGGAAATTACAAAGATAATACAATGGAACTTTTGGCAGACAAAGGAAATGGAAACTATCAATACATAGACACCCTTTTAGAAGCTAAAAAAGTTCTAGTGACACAGATGAGTGGAACTCTTCATACGGTAGCCAAAGATGTGAAGATACAAGTAGAATTTAATCCTTCAATAGTTCGTTCATACAGACTCATTGGCTATGAAAACCGTTTGCTTGCTAATGAAGATTTTAATAATGACAAAAAAGATGCAGGTGAAGTTGGTATGGGGCATAAAGTCACTGTCTTGTATGAGATTAAACTTATCTCACAAGAAGACGGTTCAAGTGTAGATAGACTTAAATACCAACGAAATAGACGCAATGACTATGATGAACTTGCAACAGTTAAAGTTCGCTACAAAGACCCAAGAGAAAATCGCTCTGAGGTGATGTCTAAGGTCATTACTTTTGATAGTAATGAAATAGGTCAAGATGACTTTATTTTTGCGCAGAGTGTCGCAGGTTTTTCTATGTTGTTAAGAGATTCTAAGTATGTAAAAGATTTAACATATAGAGATTTAATAACATTAGCAAAAGATTCAAAAGGTAAAGATAGAGAGGGAAATCGTGCTGAGTTTATTAAAATGGTTGAAAAAGCAGAGGTTTTAGAGAGTTCAAGACGATAAAACAGAAGGAGCAAAAGCTCCTTTGTTATCTATTTAAATAGAGCTTCAAGAGAATCAATTCCCTCTTTTTCTTCTTCAATTTCACCAGATTCAGAAGTTGTCATACCTTCTTGTTCTTCAAGTTCGATTGCGTAACCTGTTAGCATTGAAGCAAGACGGATATTAATTCCACTTCTTCCAATTGCCTTTGATTTTTGATCGCCAGGCAGAACAACAATTGCTTTATTTTCTTCGCCTTCTTCAGTATCTACAATTCTAACTGAAGAGATAATAGCCGGGCTCATAGCACGAGAGATAAAAAGTTCAGGAACATTGGTGTACTCAACACAGTCAATATTTTCACCATTTAACTCTTCAGATACAGCATTAATACGAACACCTTTAACACCAACCGTTGCACCAACTGGGTCAACCTTAGGGTGTACAGAGTAAAGTGCGATTTTTGCACGTTCACCTGGGATACGTGCTGAATGTTCGATGATTACAGTTTCGTCATTAATCTCAGGAACTTCTAGTGCTAGAAGCTCTTCTAAGAATTTAGGGCTTGTACGAGAAAGCTCAATAACCATACCCACTTCTTTGTCAACGTTTACACGTCTAACAACAGCTTTAAGGATTTCACCCGGGTGAAAGATTTCACCTTTAATACGGCTCTTCATTGGAAGAACGGCACGGATTTCATCAAGTTCAATAAAAGTACTTTGTTGGTGGTCAACACGTGTAACACGCCCACTTACAATCGTTCCGATTTTACCTTTAAACTTGTTGTAAAGCTCATCTTCTACAAGTCTTTGAATGTGAAACTCAATCTCTCTATGAAGTTGCCCCGCAGCTGTACGTCCATAGTCTTCTAGTTTATGCTCTTGGTGAAGTTGGTCATCAATTTCAACATCTTCGTCTAACTCTTTCGCATCGGTTAACGACATGTAAGCGTCTGCAAATTCACCCTTAAGTTCTTCAGCATCATCAGCAATTACCGTAATGATTTGAAAAATACTCGCAGCACGAGTGTCTTCATTAATTTCTACTTCGTATTCAAAGTGGTCAGAAATAACACGTTTAGCTGTTTGTTTAAAAGCAGTTTTTAGTGCTTCTTTTACTTTGTCAGGCTCTAAACCTTTTTCTGCTGCAATGGCTTCAATAATATCTACAATTTTTTCCATAAGTAAATCCCTTAGTTGTTAGTAACATTGATAAGTTTATAGTGGAGAATAGATTCATCCGCATAGAGACCTCAATTAGGTACTTTGCTAAATCTTATCAAAAAGTAAACGGATTATACTCAAGTTAGGCTTAATACGTACTTTATTAAAAAAAAGATATAATCGCGGTTATATAACTCACAAAAGAGAAGGAAAATTTATGGATTTAAAACTAGTACGTGAAGATGTAACAGCAAAACCAAAGAAAACAACACTTAAAAAAGTAGAAGAAATCGTAGCTAAAACTGGCACGGCAATTATGTATTTTGACAGAGATAACTCTCACAAAGACCTTATTGCTTTAGGTGAGCACTTTGAAAACTCTGAAAAATCTTTCTACATGAGAGAAGTTCGTTACGGTCTTAATGATAATGACTACATGTACGAAGTACACGTACTGTAACTGAATTTTAATTAATGAGTAATAGTAAAAAAGTCTTTATAGAAACACTGGGTTGCGCAATGAACGAGCGTGACACAGAGCATATGATTGCTGAACTTAGAGATAAAGAAAATTACGTAGTCACACATGACTCAACAGAAGCAGATTTAATTCTGATTAATACCTGTTCGGTACGTGAACGTCCTGTTCATAAGCTTTTTTCTGAGCTTGGTGCCTTTAACAAGTACAAAAAACCGGGCACAAAAATAGGTGTTACGGGATGTACGGCTTCTCACTTAGGTGCAGACATTATTAAACGTGCGCCTTATGTAGATTTTGTTTTAGGTGCGCGTAATGTTTCTAAAATCACTGAAGTTTTACACCGACCAAAAGCGGTAGAAATTGATATCGATTATGATGAGTCTCAGTTCGCATTTTCGGAATTTCGTGGTTCTTCGCACAAGGCTTATGTAAACATCTCTATTGGGTGTGATAAAGCCTGTTCATTTTGTATTGTTCCTAAAACACGTGGAGATGAGATCTCTATTCCTGCGGACTTGATTATTAATGAATGTATTAAAGCATGTGAAAAGGGTGCTCAAGAGATTTTTCTTTTGGGTCAAAATGTGAACAATTATGGTCGCCGTTTTTCAGGTGAACATGACAAAATTAGCTTTGCAGAACTTCTAAATAAAATTTCTAAGATAGACAAGGTTAAACGTATTCGTTTTACTTCGCCTCACCCTTTTCATATGGATGATGCTTTCTTAGAAGAATTTGCAAGTAATGATAAAATCTGTAAATCTATGCACATGCCAATTCAAAGTGGTTCAACAGAGATTTTAAAGATGATGAAACGTGGATATACAAAAGAGTGGTTCTTAAACCGCGCGATGAAACTACGTGAACTTGTCCCTAATGTTTCTATTTCGACAGATATTATTGTGGCCTTTCCGGGTGAAACAGATGAAGACTTTCAAGAGACTATAGATGTGATGAAACAGGTTCGTTTTGAACAAGTTTTTTCATTTAAGTACTCTTCTCGTCCTTTAACTGAAGCGGCTGAAATGACAAACCCTGTTGAGGGTGAAGTAGCGTCTGAACGTCTTGCTTACCTTCAAGGTTTTCAAAACTCAATTACAGATGAAGTTACCAATGCCCTTTTAGGTCAAACCGTTGAGGTTTTCTTTGAAGAGAGTAGAGATGGTGGTTTTATTGCAGGACGCTCTGACAATAACTTTTTAATTAAAGTAGAAGGTGATGAATCTTTGCTTGGAACTTTTGCTAAGGTTAAAATCATTAAAACAGGGCGTATGTCACAAATAGGCGAGATTATTGCTTAAGAAGCTTCTTCGTTCTCTTGCTTCAACCTTACTTCCTTTTATAGGCGCACTTTTTATGCGCCTTATCTATCTAAGCTCTAAAAAAACTTTTCATTTTCCTGAAACACTTCCTGAAGAACGTTGTGTTATTGCGTCTTGGCATGGGGACTTACTTATGCAACCCTTTGTTTATCGTAAATGGCGAAAAGAGCCTAATGCAGTGATTATGATTTCTGAACACTTTGATGGTGAGATGATTGCTAAGGTTGTTTCGTATTTTGGACTCGGAACGATTCGTGGTTCTACTCGTCGTGGAGCAGCTAGAGTACTTCTTCAAGCAATAAAAAAAGTAAAAAAAGAAGGCTTTGACTTAGGGATTACTCCTGATGGTCCTAAAGGTCCTCGCTTTACAGTTAATGATGGCATTGTTGTTGTAGCTCAAAAAGCAGATGTAAACATTGTTTTATTCAACTGTGTACCCACTCGTTACTGGCAGTTAGGCTCTTGGGATAAGTTCATGATTCCTAAACCTTTTGGTCATCTAGAGTTTTTTATTGCTGAGCCTTTTAGGGTGACGGGTATGGAAATGGAAGCAGCAAAGTCTTTGATTTATGATAAACTAATGGAACACACACTGACCTAGAACAAAAATTGCTTTAGTTTAGTTAAAAGGGAAAGTATGGCGAAATCGTTGAACCGTTACAAGTACTGGATACTTCTTACCTTGGGCTTTCTGCTTTTGATGGGTTCTTACTTTTTCTTTAACCCTTCTTACGAAAAATCACTCGAAGCCAAAGTTCATTACTCTATGGGTGATTACCAAAAAGCTTATGTACTTTCAAGTGAAGCTTACGCCTTAGAGCCTTATAATCGCATGGCTAATTCTATTATGGTGCAGTCTAAGTATGCGCTTCGTTATGTCAACTATAACACCGAAGCCCAAGAATATTTAAAGACGATTAGCGCGTACGCAAAACAAGAAAAAATCACCCTTGCTGAACAGATGCGTATTAAAATGATGTGTGATATTATGATTGATAAACATCATAAGATGCAACCGACCATTTTAATTGACAAAGCGTTGGTTCAAGAGTCTTTACGGTATTACGAGCAGTTTGTGGACTTACATGAAAAACTTATTAAAACATTATAAGCTTGATTTTTTAGATTACCTTACCGACATTAGAGGTTACTCTGACTTGACCATAAAAACCTATGATTTAGCAATAGAAGAAGCTTTTTTGAGTTTAAAAATAGAACAAGACCCCCACTACATTTTAAACCTAAATCCTTATCGTTTAAAAATTGCGCACCTTAACGCAAAAACTATTTCAAAAAAGCTCTCTTCTTTACGCTCTTTTGTAAAATTTATGCAAGATAGAGGTGAGAAAATTACGCTTAAGGGTGATGCTCCTATTAAAGTTGCGAAGACCTTGCCTAAGCCGATTTCAAATGAACATATTCAAGAGGCTTTAGATATTTCTGAACTTGATGAAAAGTTGATGATAATGCTCTTATATACCTTGGGTTTACGTATTAGTGAACTCTCTTCTTTGAAGTTAGATGATATTTCTAAAGAGTGGGTTCGTGTCCTTGGAAAGGGGCAAAAGCACAGAGATATTCCACTTTTAGCTAAAACTTCTGATTTAATTGAGTTATATAAGAATGAGTTTTCCCCAAGAGTGTTTATTTTTGAGAAAAATGGAGCAAAATTAAGCGAAAATACTCTAAGATATAAGTTAACAACACTATTTAAAAAAATCGGTCTGCATGTAACACCACATATGTTACGTCATTCGTATGCAACACATCTATTAAACTCAGATGCAAGAATTGCCGATGTTAGTGAATTATTGGGGCATTCATCTATGGCAACAACGCAGATTTACACAAAACTTAGTTCAAACCTTAAGATGAAAAATTACCAAAGTGCCCACCCCTTAGCACGAGGAGCAAAATGAAACTTTCAAATCTTATAAAAAACCTTTATCAGCAGGTATTTATTGGAATTGTTGTTCAAAATACACAAGTGAAAGTCTGTGTACAGATGCTTAAGGGTAAAAAACTTGAGAAAGAAGTGCTTAAAAGCTTTGATATCTCTCAAGCTAAACCTAGTTCTGAGCTTAATAGCTTTGTGAAAAAGTATATGGATGAGTCTCCTTTTTCTTATGTGAGTGTCTTGAATGACTCCATTACTCAAGGGGCTTTACCAACGTGTTCTATGCATGAGGCAGAAAGCTTTAGTGACTTAGGCTCTTGTGTGACACTGTGTAATGATGATAACTGGATGGTCTACTCTGAAAAGTCAGAACTGAATGCCTTGCAAAAACGTTTTTCAGTAACAGGGCTTGACTTTATTTTTTCTCCTTTTTTACTGCTTTCAAGCTTTTTTGCAGACAAGTTAGATGGAAAGGCTTCTCTTCTTGTGCTTATTCAAGATGACTTTTTAAGTCTGAGTGTTTTTTGTGAGGGTAAACTTCTTTTTGCTCAGCACTATAATATGACCGACGCCGTTGAAGATGAGTCTTTAAGTGAAGAGATGGATGAGAGTACGGAAGAGAGTTTAGGTTTTGATTTAGACGATGAAGACAGTCTTTCGATTAATCTTGATGACATAGATGCCTTAGATGAACTTGACGCGCTAGATGACTTAGACAATTTAGATGAACTTGATGACTTGGATGAGTTAGATGACATTGAAGATTTTGAAGAGTCTTTGAATGATGCGGTTGAAGAGTCAGAAATTGCACTTGAAGAAGCAAAAAGTAAACATGAGTCTAAGATAGATAACTTCTCTGATGAGTACAAACATTTCCAACTGATTCAAGGTGCCTTGAACCAGTTCTACGCGGATGATAAGTACAACAATCAGTTTGTAGAAGATGTTTACATTGCTAACACAAGTGAAGAAGGACAAGACTTAGTGAAATTCTTAGAAGAAGAACTTTTTGTGTCAGTATTTAAACGTCATATCTATCTTGAAAAAGAGATTGCTTTACTCTCGATACAGGAGGCTAAACAATGAGAAATAGTTTTATAAAACCTCGAGTAAAAACACTGATTAGCCCCGAGTTTAAACTGCTTTTCTTTTTCTTTTCTATTACCTTAGGAATGCTCTTAACTTCATACACCTTTTTGAAAGTTAAAGCGGTGATGTATGAGAGCAATATCGCAGAGCTTCAGGCTAAGGGTGAGACTTTAAAGACCGACATTATTAGTATGAATGGTGAAATTACTTTTATTGAGATTGAAAAACAACATGCGGAAGGTATTTATACTTCTAATACAGTTTTAAAAGAGAGCATTCATAACCTTTTTGACCTTGTTCCTCAGCGTATTACTCTTTCTAAAGCAGACCTCAAAGAAGATGAGTTAGTGCTTTATGGAATAACACCAAGTAAAGAGGTGTATGAGTTCTTACTCCTTGCACCTTTACGTTCTATCTTTCATCGTTCATACACGAGTTATTATGCAATGGACAATGGTTGGTACTCTTTCGTGTCTAAAAATTACCTTGATAGGGAGTTAGCAGTTCAGTGAAATTTCATATCTCAAGACAGATGATTTATATCCTTTCTTTATCTGTGGTTTTTTTAATTGTTGTGTTTGTATTTGCTTTTGCTGTACTTATTCCTATGGGAAAAGAGTACCGTGTTGCTAGAATGGAAACAAAAAAAGTTGCTTATCATGTTGACCTAATTCAAAGTGAGTATGATAAAGTCTATGGCAAGTTAAAAAATCTCAAAGCAGATAACCGTCATGTTATTGGTGCGTACACTACGATTTTTAATGCAGATAGATTTGCTAAGGTTCATGCCCAACATTTTGAGAGTTTTTCACTTTCAGAGTTAAGCACACCGGTTCAAGAGGGTGACTTTGCGACTTATGAGGTAAACACTTCTACGCTCATCAACTCACCTCAGGGCTTTTATGACTTCTTAGATGCGGTTAATAAAAGTGACAATATAGTCAGTGTTAACTTTCCAATTCATTTTGAAAGAGATGCTAACTTAATTAAGTCCTCTTTTACTATGCATGTGTACGCTGCAAACCAACAAGAAAATAACGCTTCTCAAGAATAAAGCTTATTTTATAAAGGGTATTATCTTCGATACTCTTTGCTGGTAGTTTTTATAAGCATCTCCTAGTTCACTCACTAAGTCTTTCTCTTCATAATGCAGACCAATAAAAATATAAATTGTAAACGTCACCGAGAGCATAAGGTGTGTGTACGACATGCTCGGTGTAAACCAGATGCCCATTAATGTTCCAAACTGAATGGGATGACGGATGAACTTGTAAAAATACTTCTCTGTAAAATGAACCTCAGGTGTTGTCTTATTCACAAGGTTAAAATAGACCTGCTGCAGACCAAAAAGCTCAAAGTGGTTAATTAAAAACGAACCAATAGTAGAAAAGACCCATCCAAAAATATATAGCCCAATAAGTAGCATTTGAAGACTTTGGTTTTCTACCTGCCATAAGTAGCCATCAACTGCCTGCCAATACTCAAAAATAAGAGCTAAAAAAACTCCAGAAAAAAGAACATAGGTACTACGTTCAGCAGAAGTTGGAATGTACTGAGTAAGCCACTTTTTAAAACCTTGTCTTGCCATGATAGAGTGTTGTAAGGCAAACAAAATCACAAGACCCATATTTACACTTAGGGCAAAAGCTAAACCAGATGGATCTTTGGAATCAATGTGATAAGGTAAAAAATCCCATCCCCCGATGTAAAGAAGAAACCATAAAAGTGTTGCAAAACTAAAAAGATAAGCAAGTACGCCGTAGATAAAAATAAGTAGGTTTTTCAAAATATTTTCCTTAGAGTGAACACGGCATAGAGTGCGTGTATAAAATAAATGCCATAGGGCTAGTAAAAAGGTAAGGACGGAGTTTATTAGGTACACCTAGACTTCTGCACTCCTCTTTAAACTCTTTGTCCATAGTCTCTTTAATGAAAGGTGCAATGTAGTAAATACCATCTTTTAAAACCACTAAAAACTTTCGACCTGCAATAATCTCATCTTCAGTTTTTAAATCTTCTCTTTGACTCGCAGTTAACATGTAGTTCTTAGATTTTAAAATCTTGTCAATATGGAAAATATCACTGCGTCTGTCACCACTAGTAAGAAAAAGACTAAGTTCATCAACCTCTTTAATTTCCACTTCTTTTATAAGTGCTGTAACATCTTCTTCTAAGTACTTAAAACTCTGTTTGATACCCTCTTGATACTCATTGATAAGTTCAGTGGCTATTTTATGTCTAAAGTAGTTACGTTTGTAAGAGGTGTCATCATTCGTTTCATCATGGAAATATTTTATTTCTTTTTCTTCTAAATAGCTAATGATTTCCTCTTTAGAAGCTTCAAGAAGGGGACGAGATAAGATGTAGTTTGATCGTTTTTCTTTTTCTTTCATGCCTAAAAGTTCAGCTGAACCTGCACCCTTACACAACTGCATTAACATCCATTCCAAACGGTCTTGAAGATGATGCCCCGTGAGTAGGTGGGTGTACTTATGCTCATTAATGAGCTTTTCAAAAAAATCATAACGTAAAACTCTGGCTTCATACTCAAAGTTTTGCTCAATCTTGGGAGCTTTTAAAATATAACAAGTGAGGTTAAACTTTTTAGCAAGTTCTTGGGCATAGGAAAGTTCTTTATCTGCTTGAGAACGCAGACCATAATGAACAATAGCAATATCAAAAGTAATCTTGTGTTCTAGTAGAGAAAAGAAAAGAGCAGTAGAATCAGACCCACCTGAAAAGGCGAGTAGGGGTTTATCTAAGGTTTTGAGTTTATCTAAACAGAGAAGACTCATGCTTATCCTTCAGAAATTACCGTTGCGGTAAGAATGTCACCAACTTTTTCTGTAATACGTGCGGTATAGACTTTACCAAACTCAAGTGTAACATCTTCACCAAGTTCATTGTCATTAACATAAATCTCACCATCAATCTCTGGAGTCCAACCTAACTCACGTGCAGAAAGTAAGAACTCATGTTCATCACTTTCGCCATCAATAACAAGTTCAACAGTTTGACCGACTCTTGCTTCAAGACTTTTGGTCATTACTTCTTCAGCAATCTCGCCCATAATTTCAGCACGTTCATCAATAATATCTTGTGAAAGTTTACCTTCCATCTCAAAAGCATCGGTGCCTTCTTCGTCTGAGTAGGCAAAGGTTGAAATTCTATCAAAACCAAAGCTACGTGCAAAGTCACACATCTCATCAAAATCTTCTTGAGTTTCTTGAGGATGCCCCACAATAAATGAGGTTCTTAAAAAAGCATTAGGTAAAGACTTGATGTATTCTAGTTGTTCAATAGTTTTCTCTTTTGAAAAACCACGTTTCATTAGTTTTAGCATCTTGTTTGAAATGTGTTGAATTGGCATGTCAAAGTAGTTATGAAAAATCTTAGATTCATTAATGACTTTAAGCAGTTTTAGACTTGCAGTAGTTGGGTAGAGGTACAATAGACGCGCTGAACGAACACCATCAATAAGCTCAATTCTTTGAATAAGATGAGTAAGACCATCTTTTACATTCTTGTCTCTAAGGTAAGAACTAGAGTCTTGAGAGATAAAAGAGAAATCATAATAACCTTGACGTACTAATGACTCAACTTCTTGGGCAACGAGGTCTAAGTCACGTGAGTTTAGCTTACCTTTAAATGAAGGAATGGCACAAAAAGAACAGGTCTGGTTACAGCCTTCTGAGAACTTGATGTAAGCATGGTACGATGAACCTGTAATAACACGTTCTTCACTACCAATGAGGTAAGTTTTCTCAGAGAAACGACTCTGTTTTGCGGCAAGAAGGGTGTCGATTTGGTCATAATCACCAACACCAGTAAAGATGTCAACTTCTTTCATATCTTTTTGAAGGTCCTCTTTATAACGCTCACTCAGACAACCTGCCATAACTAAAAGAGAGTCCTCTTTACGTTGGTCATGAAGGTTAAGTACTGTGTTGATACTCTCTTCTTTAGCCGCGTCAATAAAGCCACAGGTGTTAACGATAATAACATCTGCTTCTTCACTTGAATCTGTCATTTCAAAGTCACGAAGTTTCCCTAACATTACTTCAGTATCTACAAGATTTTTAGTACAACCTAACGATACGATATGGAGTTTTTTAACGGGTTTTTCTTCAGTAAATGTCATGTTTTTGTGCAAAAAGAGTCCTTCAATATAATGATGCAATTATAGCTAAATACACATCAGATACACAAAATTTTTATATAATACATTTACGAGAAGGATATGAAATGAATATAATTACTAAAGCACCATGGCAACTTAAAGACTCTGATGTCACAGATGAGAAAATCTACAACGAACGTAGAACTTTAATGAAAATTGCGGCAGTAGCTGGGGCAGGGGCAATGATGCCTCAAGCATTGCAAGCAAGTTCAGACATTCCAGGTAAGGCACTTAAATTTAGTAAAAATGGGGCTTACCATGAGGCGAGTCTAACAGACTACGACAAGATAACTACGTATAACAACTTTTATGAGTTCTCTTTAGCTAAAGATGGACCTTCTAAACTTGCACATACCCTTGAGCCTGAAAAATGGACGATTGAAATTACGGGTGAAGTTGAAAAACCTATTACTATTGATATGAATGAGATTATTGCTAAGTTCCCTTTAGAAGAGAGAATTTATAGGTTTCGTTGTGTTGAAGGTTGGTCTATGGTTGTGCCTTGGGTAGGCTTTGAACTTTCATACTTACTTAAAAAAGCAGGGCTTACTTCTAAGTCTAAATTTGTGCAATTTCAAACAAAGTACGACCCAAGAATGTTTCCTGAACAAAATAAAAAGGGTTTTTTAGGTAATATCCCTTTTCCATATGTTGAGGGGCTTCGTATCGATGAAGCGATGAACCCTTTGACTATTTTATCTGTTGGGCTTTATGGTAAAACTTTACCGAAGCAAAATGGTGCGCCGATTCGTTTAGTGGTTCCTTGGAAGTATGGTTTTAAAAGTATTAAGTCCATTACACGTATTCATGTGAGTGAGACTTTAACAGACAGTACTTGGAACATTGTAAATCCTAAAGAGTACGGTTTTTACTCTAATGTAAACCCTGATGTTTCGCACCCTCGTTGGTCTCAAGCCAAAGAGAGACCTTTAGGTGCCTTCTTTAAAAAACGTACTGAGAAGTTTAATGGTTACGGCGAAGAAGTAGCAGCAATGTATAAAAATATGGACCTAAAGAAACATTTTTAAGGAGACATTATTAGAAAGATTATTTGGCTGATTGCCTTTTTGCCACTCTTATACATTATTTATAAACTGAGTTTTGGCATTGCTTATGTAGAAGTGGTCTCAAACTTTATTTATTCTCACGGGGGTTCATTCTTAGGAAAATTTCCTAATGACCCTCAAAAGTTTATGGCAGACCTTTTAGGCATTACCGCAATACAGTTTTTAATTGCAAGTTTAAGTGTGACCCCTTTACGAACGTACCTCAAAATAAATTTTATGAAATACCGTAGACTTTTAGGTCTGTGGGCTTTTTTCTATGCCTTTTTACACTCTCTGTTTTTCTTTATTGCTGACAATGAGGGAAGTTTTTCTTTAATGTATGAAGATATGATGAAACGTAATTTTGTCTTTTTTGGAGCCACTGCTTTTGCAATTTTAACCCTAATGGCAATCACTTCACACAAAAAGCTTTTTGCTAGGTTTGTAAAGTGGCATAAGTTAGTTTATGTTGCCGTTGTTTTAATCATTTTTCATTTTTTAATGTCTCAAAAAATTATAGGTTTTGATGTGGCAGTATATGTGGGAATATTAGCAGGGCTTCTTGTTCTAAGACTTTTGAAGCGTTAAGCCTACTCTTTTATAAAAGGGTAAAGCTGATTGTTAGACTGAATAAGTTTAGTCGCTAAAGAGTCAATGATATTTTTGTACATTTTTACAAATGCCGAAGCGTTTGAACAGGACATTTCATCGTGTAGTTGTAAAGATAAGATAAAAGCATCTTCTGAAGCAACTCTAGCTCTTGCGGTTCTAGTCTCTCCTGTAATGGCGGCAATTTCTCCAAAAACACAACCTTCTTCTAAGGTAGTTAGATGTGAAAAAGGGTCATCCCCTTGTACTTTCTCGTTAAAGCCATAAATATCAACACTTCCATTAACAAGGTAATAAATCTCATTTCCAAAGTCACCTTGCTCAAAAATAGTAAAGCCTTTCTTAGGACGAATAAATTCAGAGTGTTTTGTGAGTGCAACAATCTCTTCATCGCTGAGATTGTCAAAGAAATGAATTTTGTTACGTACGGCAAGAAGCATACTCATCTCACGAGAAATACGGTCTCTATCAATAGGATTGACTGCAGATCCTGGCGTAAGGAGTTTGTTGAGTTTGTCATACTTCATTATGACAATAGAGGGAATTACGCTGTCCTCTAGAAGAATCACCTTGTCCATTTTAAAGTCATTGACCTTATCGATGTACCCTTTGGCATCTTCTAAAAACTGTTCAGGTAGTAAAATTTCATCAGAATTAATAGATAGGCTCATTTTGTTGTTCATCCCTATATAGCATTATTATTGATTATTATACAATGAGAATTTTCAATAGATATTAAACGAAAAATATAATAAATTATTATAGAAATAACACTATGTTATACTTTTAGAAAAAGGAGAGACTATTAAAGTACATGATTTAATTATTTTAGGTGCAGGAGCAAGTGCTTTAATGCTCGTTTCTCAGTTATGTAAGCAAGGTTTTAATGATGTTTTAGTACTTGAACATAATCCTCAAATTGCTATGAAAATAAAAGTTTCAGGTGGTGGAAAATGTAATGTTACGAATGAGAAAGTGGATGAAAGTAATTACTTAGGGGAAAAGACCTTTGTTAAAACAGTTTTAGATGCTTACTCTCCTACCGAACTTTTAGCCTTTTTAAAAGCAGAAGGGGTTGAACCTAAGGTGCGTTCTTTAGGTCAATACTTTTGTAAAAAGAGTGCTGATGAGGTTATTGATGTTTTTAAAAAGCAGTCTAATTGTGCAAAAATAGTACTGAATGAGAAAATTTTAGATGTTATAAAAGAAGATTTTTTTACAATAAAAACTCAAGGTAAAATGTTTCAAGCTAAAAAGCTGGTAATTGCAACGGGTTCACCTGCTTATCCTCAAGTTGGTGGAAGTGACATTGGTCTGAGTTTAGCTAGCTCTCTTGGACACAGTTTTGAGAAGTTTGTACCTGCTCTTGTAGGTTGGACGGTTCAAAGGGAACAGTTTTGGATGAAAGAATTAAGTGGAATTTCAACACCCGTAAGTATAAATGTAGGGCATAAAAAACTTCCGGGAGAACTTCTCTTTGCCCATAAGGGTATTAGTGGTCCTGCAGTGCTTTCGGCTTCTTTGTATTGGAAAAAAGGGATGGTAGAGATAGATTTTTTACCACAAAGCCCTTTGAAACAAGTGCTTTCTCAAAGAACTAAACAAATCTCGACACAACTAGGGCTTTCAAAACGTCTGGCTAAGGCACTCCTTGAAGCGGTTGATGTTCAAGATAAGGTTGTGAGTAAGTTAAGTCAAACTGAGTGGGAAAAGCTAGCTCTGTTAAAGGCTTATCCTATTTCTCCTGCAGGAAACTTTGGGCTTAAAAAAGCGGAGGCTTGTCGAGGTGGTATAAAGACCTCTGAGTTAGACGCTAGTACAATGCAGAGTAAATTAGATGAAAACCTTTATTTTATTGGTGAAGTGGTCGATGTAACAGGAGAATTAGGTGGATATAACTTTCAATGGGCTTTTGCTTCAGCAGTTGTATGTGCTAGAGATTTATTAAAGAGGCAAGTATGATACTTAGTTTTAAACCTGACCATATCATCAGTAAACGTGTGAGTGATGAAGTGCTCTTAGCTGCTTTAAAAGAAGCTTTTGACTTACGTTTACGTCGTTTTGATACGGCTAAAACAGCAGAACTTCAAACACTTATGCTGCAAGTTGTTCCTATTGAAGAAGTTCAACGCTTAGGTATGGAACATCTTCCTTATTTTTTAGACTGTTACTCGGCTTGGGTAATTTTAGAGTATCTGAAACGTACAAAAGTAATTACACTCTTTCATTTAGACCTAAGTCGTATGTTTGACTTTGAGTATCTTGATGGAATTGTACGTAAGCATGAAGATGCTTATGTGGGTATTGTAACAAAGATGCGTAATGCCGATTAAAACACCGCATTTAAGTGTAGATGGAATTATAGAACTTTATAAAGATGGTGTTTTTGAAGGCATTGTTTTAATTGAACGCTTGAATGAACCTTTAGGGCTTGCAATTCCTGGTGGATTTGTAGATATTGGCGAGTCAGTTGAAACAGCAGTAGTAAGAGAGATGAAAGAAGAGACGGACTTAGATGTGAAAATTGATTATCTTCTTAATGTGTATTCCAATCCTTCTCGTGATCCAAGGTTTCATACGGCTTCGGTGATTTATGTGTGTAAGGCGGAAGGTGTCCCAAGAGGACTAGATGATGCTAAAGAAGCCATTGTTTTTAAAAAAGATGATATTCCTTTTGAAAGGCTCGTCTTTGACCATGCTCAGATTTTAAGAGATTACCTTAAACAGTAAGTTTATTTGTAAATCTCTTCATAAGCGGACTTCCATCGTTTATGACACCAGAACCATGGTTCTGGATGTGCTTTAACAACTCCGGCTAAAACATCGGCTTGGGCTTGAGTAGATGCCAAAACATCGGCTTTTGCATCTTCTGTGTTGGGTGTAATAATAGGCTCATAAAAAGTAATTATTGTCTCTTCTTCAGGTTGGACATTAATAAATAGAGGAATGATAAGGGCGTCAAATTTTCTTGCTAAAAATGCTGGTGCAGCAGTTTGAGTAGCTTGCGCACCTAAAAAGTCTATATACACGCCATCTTTAGGGTTGACATTTTGATCTATGAGCATAGAAATGGAGTTTCCAGTTTTTAGTGCTTTTACAAGATGTTTTATAGCCCCTTTTTTTTCTACCATGGTCATATTGAACTTAGTGCGTGATTTCATGAGATATTCATCAAAATAGCCATCATTCATTTTCTTATGAACAGAGGTTATTGGTGTAATCAGCGCACCTAAAGATGTTGCACCAATTTCCCAGTTTCCGTAATGTGCAGAGATAAAAATAATGGGTTTTCCTCCAGCAATAGCCTTGTCAACAATTTCTCTATTTTTAAAGCTAATAGTTTTTTCTAAGTCAGAAGCTTCTAAACGAGAAGAACGTAAAACTTGTAAGAGTACAAGTGCTAGGTTCTTATGACAGTTTTTAATTACATTTTGGTAGGTTTCTGGTGTGATTTCATCTTTAATGGTCAAGTCTAAGTTTGCTTGGATGATTTTTTTATGTTTGGTGTCAATAAGAAAGGCAAGTTTAGCAAGTGCTAATATCAGCCCTTTTTGAAGACCATTAGGAAGGGTAAGAAAAAGAGTTTCAAAAATACGAAAAAAAGTATAAGCAATCATAAAAGCCCTTTCGCTTTTTCATAAATTCTAAGAGCGGAAATGTCTTTAATGGACATATCACTTCTATCTAATTTTAAAGGATCAACTACGGAGTCAGACTCAATGCAGAGATTAATCTTGCTTTCCCACATCATTTTATGAGCAGGAGTTGGACCAAAGAGTGTGATTGAAGGCTTGTTCATTGCCCATGCAATATGCGTTGGTCCCGTGTCATTACCTATAATTAAGTCAACGCTGTCTATTAATGCTGTGAGTTGAACTAAGTTTAGTTTAGGCGAAACTTGTGTGTTTTTAGTGTTACTTTGAATGTAAAGTGCGTCTTCTTTTTCGTTTGCACTTCCCCAAATTAAAATGATGTTTGCATTAAGTTTAGAAGCAAGTTCAGCAAAGTTTTCTTTAGGATAGGTCTTTGAAACCCAAGAAGCACCAATAACAAAGGCTACATTTTTCTGAGTTGTTGAGAGTAAGTCTTTAGTAATGTTGTCTTTTTCTGTGTAGCTCAAAGAAGGTTTTTTAGCTTCAACCATCTCTTTAGTGATGTCCATTTCTAAGGCTCTTGAGGTTAAAACAAGGGTTCGCCAAATTGAGTTTTCAGAGTAAGGTATATGTGCATAATACTTGTAAAACTTACATGCAATGCCTTCGCGAATAGACTTCGTGTCAAAACCATAAATATTTTTACCAATAAAACGTGCCACTAAAGCTGATTTTAAAAGCCCTTGTAGGTCAATGATTTTGTCAAACTCTCCAAGTGAACGAAGCTTAGAAATAGTCTGTAAAAGTAAAGATAAAGACTTTGTTTTTTTAGCACGTTTGATGGCTACGGTATGTACAGCATGAAGTAGTGGATGCTCTGAAATTATGGGAGCAAAACCTTCTTCACAGACCCATTCAATTTGGGCATTAGGGTACTTCTGTTTTATGAATTGTAAAATTAAGGCGGAGTTGATAATGTCCCCAAGTGCTGAGAGTCTAACGATGGCTATGCGCATAAAGTCCATTCTGTTTTATTTGTGTAATTATATCGTAAGTCAAATACGCTATAATGCCATTAATATAAGAAGGGGAAAGAATGGTTGCAAGAGACATACAACAATTTGCTGAGATTAGAACCAAAGCACGTGCGTATTTCTGTTTCCTTTTTTCTAAAAACCTTCCTAATCGTCTTCCTGACATCTCAACAGAATCTGTCACAAACCGTCTTCGAAAAATCATGGGTGACCAACCTAATGCCGAGGGTGTTTACCTTTTAGACGAAAAAGGTGTGCAGATTACACCAACGTACTTACCTAACGGTACACGTACAGAAGATGCGGGTGCCATTCGTTCAACACGGGCATATTATTACCGTGCAATGAAAGAAAAACGCTGTACGATTACAGACCCGTATCCTTCTTTAATCTCTCAAGAAATCTGTATTACTGCTTCTCAACCTATTTTTGATGAAGCTGGAAATGTTAAGTATGTAGCCTGTTTAGATATGCCAATTGAGAGTGTTGTTAAATTAACCCACCCTACGGCTGGGGCTTCATTTGTTGGACGTTTTACTAAGTTTGCGTATTCAATGTTTTCACTTGCCTTGTTAATGGTTGCTATTTTACTTTTTGTTAAAGGAGTCGGAAGTTTTCTTGCTTACGGGATTCATGTTGATGCCATTGAGATAAAAACAATTTTTAAGGCAACTATTTTATTAACCCTCTCTTTGGCAATTTTTGACTTGGTCAAGACAATTTTTGAAGAAGAAGTTATGGGTGTACACAGACACGCTCATGCAGGGGCAAACAGGACGATGATTAAGTTCTTAGGTTCCATCATTATTGCACTTTCTATTGAAGCCTTAATGTTGGTGTTTAAGTTTGCATTGACAGACCCAGACAAACTGGAACATGCGGTTTATCTTATTGGTGGGGTCTCTTTATTGACGATAACCTTAGCCATATATATTAAGTTCACAAAAGAAGTAATGGGAGATGACGATTGATAGGAATTGTTGATTACAACATGGGCAATCTTGCCTCGGTTAAAAATGCTTTTTCACTCTTAGGTGAAGAGGTTGTTGTGGAGTCTGATCCCCATAAACTTAAAGAGTATGATAAGTTGATTTTACCGGGTGTTGGTGCCTTTGGTGATGCGATGGAACATTTGCAGGTTCGTGGAATGGACGAAGCAGTTAAAGCTTATGCTCAAAGTGGAAAGTACATGTTAGGTATCTGTTTGGGCATGCAACTACTTTTTGACTCAAGTGAAGAGTTTGGCTTAAACAAAGGCTTAGGTCTTATAGAAGGTAAGATTGTAGGTTTTGACAGAGCTAAATTTTCACATGACTTAAAAGTACCTCATATGGGTTGGAACCGAATGTTTACACAAGACCATCCTCTGTTTGAGGGTATGGATGATGAACATTACCTTTATTTTGTTCACTCTTTTCATGCGGTCTGTGCTAATAAGAACAATACCATTGGTGAAACAGAGTACGGTTACCGTTTTAGCTCATGTGTGCAAAATGGAAATATTTTAGGGATTCAGCCTCACCCTGAAAAAAGTCATAAAAATGGCTTGTCAATTTTAAAAAACTTTATAAAATTATAAAAGAGAGAATGTAAATGTTAGATATTTTACCTGCGATTGATTTAAAAGACGGAAAAGCAGTTCGCCTTACTAAAGGGCTTATGGACTCGGCTAAGATTTATTCAGATGAACCTTGGCAGTTAGTTAAGACCTTTGAAGAGATGGGCTCAGAGTGGACGCACCTTGTAGACTTAAACGGTGCCTTTGCTGGAGAGCCTAAAAACCTTGAACAGATTCGTCTTATTCGTAAAAACTGTAAGATGAAGCTTGAGCTTGGTGGGGGGATTCGTGATGAAGAAACCATTAAAATGTATCTTGAGTTAGGAATAGACAGACTTATTCTTGGTTCAATTGCTGTGACTAACCCTCAGTTTGTTAAAGATATGGCGGCTAAGTACCCTATTGCTGTGGGAATTGACGCCATTGATGGTTATGTAGCGGTAGAAGGTTGGGCAGAGACTTCAGAAATGAAAGCAACTGACTTAGCCAAAGAGTTTGCTAAGGCTGGAGTTGAAGCGATTATCTGTACAGATGTGGGAAGAGATGGAACCTTAAGCGGAGTTAATGTGGAATTTACAAGTTCTATTGCTGAAGCTTCTGGTCTTCCAACTATCGCAAGTGGCGGTGTGCGCGATGAAAGTGACCTTGAAGCCCTAGAAAAAGTGGGAAATGTTTCAGGTGTAATCATCGGAAAAGCGTTTTATGAAGGAACTATTGACCTTAAAAAGGTTTTTAAAGTTCGCTCAAAGTAGAATAAGTTATTATATAGCTAACAATTTAATAAATCTTGCAAGGATAAATATTGAAATTACTAGTAGTAGATGATAGTTCGACAATGCGTCGTATTATTAAAAACACTTTGGCTCGTTTAGGATACAAAGATGTTTTAGAGGGTGAAGATGGTGTCCAAGGTTGGGCAGTTCTTGATAGCAATCCAGATACAGGGATGTTAATCACTGACTGGAATATGCCAGAGATGAATGGCCTAGAGTTAGTTAAAAAAGTTCGTGCTGATGCACGTTTTACTGACTTGCCAATTATTATGGTTACCACTGAAGGTGGTAAGGCTGAGGTTATTACTGCCCTAAAAGCAGGGGTTAACAACTACATTGTTAAACCTTTTACCCCACAAGTACTAAAAGAAAAACTTTCTGCGGTTATGGGTATTGAAGGATAGTTATTTTGAATTAACTGTTCGTCCTTCTGCTGAGTTAGAACATTTTAGCGATTTTTTAAGCTCTTCTGTTGATGTAGGATTTGAAGAGATTAATGATGGTTTTATCATTCGTAGTGAGGATGAACTTGAAACCCTAGCTTGGGGTATTGAACAGTTTGCCTTAGCCCTTAGCGAAGCTCTCTCATTAGAAATTACTGTTAGTAATGTCATTGAAGAAAAGAAAAATGTTGATTGGATTGCAAGTTATCAAGAAGGTATTCAACCCGTAAGTGTAGGAAAGTTTCATATTTACCCAACTTGGGATAAGCCTTCACCCGATTTAATCAATATTATACTTGACCCAGCGCTTGCGTTTGGAACTGGTCATCATCCAACAACGGCTTCTTGTCTTAAGGCTATTTCTAATCACGTAAGTGAAGGGATGGAAGTAGTTGATGTGGGGTGTGGTTCAGGGATTTTAGCTATTGCTGCTGAGAAAATTGGTGCGAAGGTTGACCTTTGTGATACCGATATTATTTCAGTTGACAATGCAAAAGAGAACTTTGAACTCAATGATGCTGTTTTTAACAGTATTTGGGAAGGTTCTATTAACAACACAGACAAAACCTATGATGTGGTTATTGCTAACATCGTTGCGGATGTCTTGGTCTTTATTGCGCGTGACCTTAAAAAAGCGACAAGAAGTAAACTTATCCTTTCGGGTATTTTAGACAAATATGAAGAAAAAGTACAAAAGAAGTTTTCCGATATGACCTGCGTTGAACGCATTGTTGATGGAGAATGGATTAGCTTAGTTATGGAGAAATAATGAACGAGCCAAAGAACGATAAGAATAATAATTTTTTTAATCAAAACCCACTGTTAACCTTTGCTATCTTTTCGGTAGTAATCATTTTAGTGTTTAAAACACTAATAGGGGATGATAATTCTACCTTAGGTGGTGGTAAAACAGGTGTTGCTCAAAATAAAGAAGTAACCTACTCAGAACTTAAAGCAATGATTAATTCAAAATCATTAACTGAAGTTGCCATTGGACAAAATTACATTCGTGGTTTTTCTAGTGATGGTGGACGAAAACTAGTGTATACCGCTAGACTTGTTCATCAAGATCCAACGTTGATTGGTGAGCTTGAAAAAAGTGGTATTCCTTACAAAGGTTTTTCTGAAACAAACTGGTTTACAGAGATGTTTGGTTGGTTACTTCCATTTTTCATCATTTTAGCTATTTGGATGTTTTTTGCAGGACGTATGCAAAAATCTATGGGTGGTGGAATTCTTGGAATGGGTAATTCTAAGAAGATGATTAATTCCGAAAAACCAAATACAAAGTTTGATGATGTTGCCGGTGCAGATGAAGCAAAAGAAGAAGTTAAAGAGATTGTTGACTTTTTAAAATACCCTGAACAGTACATTACCCTTGGAGCAAAAATTCCAAAGGGTGTTTTACTTGTAGGTAGCCCAGGTACGGGTAAAACTCTTTTAGCTAAGGCAGTTGCTGGTGAAGCAGACGTTCCTTTCTTCTCGGTTTCAGGTTCTTCGTTTATTGAGATGTTTGTTGGTGTTGGTGCGGCGCGTGTTCGTGACCTGTTTGAACAAGCTAAAAAAGATGCGCCTTCAATTATTTTTATTGATGAAATTGACGCAATTGGTAAGTCTCGTGCTGCTAATGGCAACATGGGTGGAAATGATGAACGTGAGCAAACTTTAAATCAACTTCTTGCAGAGATGGATGGTTTTAGTACTGATGTTCCTATTATTGTTTTAGCTGCAACCAATAGACCTGAAATTCTTGACCCTGCTTTAATGCGTCCGGGTCGTTTTGATAGACAGGTTCTTGTTGATAAGCCTGACTTTGAAGGTCGTAAGAAAATTCTTGCTGTTCATGTTAAAGGGATTAAACTAGACCCTAAGGCAGACCTAGAAGATTTAGCGCGTCTAACAGCAGGTTTAGCCGGTGCAGACTTGGCAAATATTATTAATGAAGCGGCACTTTTAGCTGGACGTAAAAAACAAGAGACTGTAAGACAAGAAGACTTGCTTGAGTCAGTTGAACGTGCGATTGCAGGGCTTTCTAAAAAGAGTCGTAGAATTGATCCTAAAGAAAAAAGAATTGTTGCTTATCACGAATGTGGTCACGCTCTTCTTGCAGAGATTACTAAGGGTGCAAAACACGTTTCAAAAGTGTCGATTGTCCCTCGTGGTTTAGCGGCTTTAGGATATACACTCAATACTCCAGAAGAGAACAAGTACTTAGCGCAAAAACATGAGTTGTTTGCCGAAGTTGATGTTCTTCTTGGTGGACGTGCAGCAGAAGAAGTTTTCATTAACGAGATTTCAACAGGGGCTTCAAATGACCTTGAACGCGCAACAGACATCATTAAAAATATGGTTCAAGTGTATGGAATGAGTGATGTTGCTGGTCTTATGGTTCTTGAAAAACAGCGCTCTTCTTTCCTTGGTGGAGGAATGGGTGGTTCTGCTAGAGAGTACAGTGAAAAAATGGCTGAAGATATGGACCAACATATTAAAGTAACTCTAGCAAAACACTACAAAGATGTTGTGGCTTCACTTGAGACTTATAAGGACGCTATTGAAATTATGGTTGCTTCATTGTTTGAAAAAGAAAATATTGATGGTGATGAAGTACGTCAAATCATTAAAGACTTTGAAAACGACAACAATATGGAGTCTCGCCTTAATTTAGCAAAGTCAGATCTTGAAATTGCTGAAGAAAAAGCAAAAAAAGCTGAAGAAACTGAAGAAGCAGAAGTAAAAGTAGAAACAGAAGAAAAAACTGAAGAGGACGAGAAATAGTGAACACGCGTACAGATACGTTCATTATTTCACGACACGGATGGAAGATAATTGCTCCTTTAGCAATCTTAACTCTTCTTCTTTTACTTTCGATGGGGTTAGAATTTTTAACCTTTGTTTTGCTCCTTATTTTAGGATGTGTGATTTACCGTCACAGAAATCCTGAACGTATCTCTAACTTTACACAAACGGGTTCAATCCTTTGTCCTCTTGATGGTAAGGTAAAAGAGATTATCTCAATAGACAACTCTCCTATTGATGGTAAGCCGGGTTTTGAAATTGTAGTAGAACAAGGTATGTCTGACATTGCAATTTTACGTGCACCGGTAAATTCAAACATGAGTGTAGAAAAACTTCAACGCGGCGCAATGCTTAATGCTAAGTCGGGTGAATACGCTCTTAATGAAAATGCTCTGATTCGTTTTACTTCATCTGCGGGTGATGTTATGATGAAACATACCTTAGGTTCATGGACACGTCCTTTGGCATTTGGCGTTGAGGGTGAGATTCATCAAAATCAACGTTATGGGTATATGTTAAACGGTATTAGTTCAATCTATCTTCCTTCTAACTCACGTGTGGCGATTAAAGAAGGAATGAAACTTCGCGCTGGTGAGTCTATTATAGGTTTCTTTAGTTGAAACAGCCTAAACAATTAATTTATATTTTACCTAACCTCTTTACTGCAGGTGGAATCTTCTCAGGAATGATGAGTCTTATTATGAGCTCTGAAGGTAAGTTTGAAGAAGCCGCATGGTTAATTCTTCTTGCTCTAATTTTTGATGGTTTAGATGGACGTGTTGCACGTTTAACGAACACTACGTCTAAGTTTGGTATGGAGTATGACTCTCTTGCTGACATTGTCTCTTTTGGTGTAGCTCCGGCTATGCTTTTGTACCAGTACTGTGGTGTTGAATTTGGTCGCTTTGGTATGGTAGTAAGTGGGCTTTATGTTGTGTTTGGTGCGATTAGACTGGCGCGTTTTAATGTAACGACTATGGAAATTGAACCTTCTGTCTTTATTGGGGTTCCTATTCCAACGGCGGCGGTATTTATTTCTATTTTAGTACTTCTGTATGAAAAATATGCCATAACTATGTACTTACCTCTTTTGATTGCTATGCTTTTTACAGCAGGTCTGATGGTGAGTAATATTCGTTATCCGAGCTTTAAAAAGGTGAACTTAGAGAAGTCTAACTTCATTAAGGTTCTTGTTGCCTTAGTGATTTCTGCTTCATTAATCTTTATTTATCCTATTGAGTCATTAACAGTAGTTATTGGTGGGTATCTTTTCTTTGGATTTGTTCGTGCGAGTATCTATTTTATGAAACAACTGCGTAAAGGGAAGAAAAAAGAAGATTCTTAATCTTCTTTTTATTCACGCTATGCTTAGTGCGTAAGGTCAGTTATTTAATCCTAAAGTTAAAAAACTGCGACTGAAAATTCTCTTCTTTAATATTTTTAAATGCTATGACTGCACCTTCATTGTTTTGAATCTGTAAGTAAAGTAAGCCTAAAGCGTAACGGCTTTCACTGTGCTTAGGATTCTTACGTTTGGCTAACTCTAACAGAGCAATAGCATTCGCAGGGTGTTTTGCTCCGGTTGCGGCAATGGCAGCAAGAAAAAGAGTGTGGGCATCGTGTTGTGCGTACTGGTCAATAAGTTGATTATAAATAGTATAGGCTTCTTCAAAATTCTGAGTATAAATAGAGACTAAGGCTAAGGCTTGCATTACGCCAATAGGTCTCTCTTTTTCAATAGCAAGTTTATCACTAATCTTTAACTTAAGTGGGTAGAGTGAACCGGTAATTTGTGCATACTGAGTATAAAGATACTGGGTAATAAAAGGACCATAATAGAAGTCTTGCATATTGAAATTTTGACGTTTAAGATGCGTTAGTGCCTTACGTGCAAACATTTTTTGCTCAAGAGAAGAGTATTGTACATCTACATATAAAAGATGAGGAACAATCTCATTAGGAAGTAGCTCAATGAGTTTTTTAGAGTGCTCTTGGGCAAAGGCTACCTTATCCATACTCATCGCAATTAAGATCTCAAAGACAAGGTTAAAAGGACTCTCTTTCTTGTCATTTTCCAGCCATGCATACGTAGCAGGAAAGTTTCCTTCTTTAAAATGGATAAGTGCACGGTACAGGTCATACTCTGTATCTTTTTTTTCATTGGCAAGATTTTCTTTGATGATGGTATTAAATTTCTTATTTTCTTGGTTGACAAGTTTGGCACTCATCATGGTGAAAATACCTGAAAGGTAGTTTTTAGCATCAAGGTTATATGACTTTTTGAAATGTTTAAAAGCAAGAGTTGTATCGCCAAGTTGCGCATACGAAAGTGCTAAATCGTACTGAACAATACTGTGACGAGGGTATAGTTTAGCTAAGGCTTGAAGTTCAACATTTGCCTTTTGTAAGTCAAAGCTTAATGCCATTTGAATAGCATTTGAAAGACGAAGGTTAACCTTTGAAAGAGCCGCACTTTCATTAAGATAATGTGAGGTTCCCGACACATTGTCTATCGAAATATTGGCATTACCTTTACGAATGTAAGAGATAGTTTTATTGGCATTAAAAATCTTGTAAGGGGCAAAGTAAAAAAGAATCTCATAAATGGTGTAGGGGTTATGAATGATGTTCTGATGGAAGTTATGTTGCGCAAGGTTAACATCAAACAAAGACTCCTTTAAAAAGGTTTCTACAGGGTAATGTTTATACACTTCTTGTGGGTACATGGCATTAATGTTTTCAATGAGTGTTGCTGACTCATGGACTTGACCTGCTTTTAAATTGACATAAGCAAGGGCAAGTTGAGATTTTACGGGTTCTATACCTTGAGCAATGGCAGCACTAAGGTATTTTTTAGCCAAAATACTGTCTCCTAAGTTAGCATACAAAAGCCCAAGACTCAATGCATTATCATCTTGGTACTGTTTTTCAAGTTCAGCAACTGCGTTGTGGTAAGAAGAAAATAAAACATTAATCTTTGCACTGAGTTGGTTTTGCATTACGGCGTACTCTTGTGAGCTTCTGTGTTGAAGTGGAGACAGTGCTTCAAGATAATTCTCTTGGTAGAAGCTTACTAAGGCATAGTAGTAAGAGTACATAGGTGATGATGCAACCTGTGGAAGGTAAGACTGGGCAAGGTTAATGTAGTTCTTAAAACGTTTTTTATCACCAAGTTCTAAAGAGGCTACTGCCGCGTTAATGGCACTTACACAGAGGTTTTGTTTGTTAGCAATGGCGCGTTCAAAGTTAGCAATGGCTTTTTCGTACTGCTTTTGTTGTAACTCAGAAACACCTAGGTTGTAGTAAGAGATAGACTCATTGTAAGTAGCAATTTTCTTGTAAAGTTTAAGGGCTTCTTTTTTATCGCCTTGGGTGTACATAATGTTAGCACGCTTAATCATCTTCTCAAGTTGAGAGACAGACATTTTTTGTTTTTCTTGGGGTTCTCTTTGTGCTTCGGTAATGTCAATGTAACGGTAAGGGTCTTCTTTTTCTTCATCACCCATAAGTAAAAAAGTAACAGCGCCAATAATTATGACAGCAGCAACAGCACCAATAATAATAAAGAGTTTTTTCTTTGAAGCAGGCTTCTCACTTTCGTCACTGTCTTGAGCTTCATCTTCACTGTTGTCAGAAGACTCAGGCTCATCACTTTTGGCAGCCTCTTCTTCTTCAATTATTATTATCTCTTCTTCTTGGGTCTCTTCCGCCACCGATGTCCTTTAAGCTAAGTAAGCTTATTATATCACATTAGCTCAAAAACTTTTTTAAGACCTTGTGGAGTATCTCTTCATCAATAGGTTTACTAATAAAACTGTCCATTCCTTCTTTTAAAAATCTTTCTTTGTCACCTTCCATATTGTTAGCGGTTAAGGCGATGATAGCACCACATTTATCTCCATATTTCTCTTTGATTTTTTGCATGGCAATAATACCATTCATATTGGGCATATTTTCATCCATTAAGATTAACTGGTGTTTACTTGGGTCATATATTTCTAAGGCTTCTAAACCATCATTAGCAATGTCACAGCTTATGTTTTGCTCTTCTAAAAGCATCTGTATTAACATTTGGTTAGTTTTGTTGTCTTCAGCTACTAGTATATGTCCGCTTAAAGTAGTACTTTCATCATCTTCAAAGGGTTCACACTCTTTGTCTTGTGCTGTTAAGTCACGTATTTTTGTCAGAGGTATGGTGACTTTAAAGGTACTTCCTTTTCCTTCTTGTGATTGAAGCTCAATTTTTCCGTTCATGGCTTCAACAAGGTTTTGTGTAATGTTAAGACCTAAACCTGTTCCTCCATACTTTCGGGTGGTTGTTCCATCGGCTTGAGTGAAGGGTTTAAATATCTTGTTTTGGGTCTCTTGGTTCATGCCTATTCCGTTGTCTGTAATGTTAATGATTAAAGACGATTTGACATAAGATAAGCTGTAAAGTATCTTTCCAAACTTAGGGGTAAATTTAATGGAGTTTGAGATAATATTTAAGATAACTTGAGAAATACGTAACCAGTCTCCAAGAAAGATAGCATGAAGGTTTTTATCAATGATAGCTTTAAACTCTATCTCTTTTTCATGGGTTAGTCCTTCAAAAGACTTAGTGTAAGTGCTAATCTCCTGATAAGCATTAAATTCAAAAGGCTCTATACTAAACGAAGAACTATTGATCTTAGAAAGATCTAAGATGTCATTAATAAGTCTAAGAAGAGACTTAGAACTAGCATTAATTTGCTGACTCAGTTCTAAATGAAAGCTGTCTTTAGATTTTTTATTTAAAATACCACTGAAGCCAATGATGGCATTAAGTGGGGTACGTAACTCATGACTCATATTGGCTAAAAACTCTTCTTTTACTTTTTCAGGTGTGATGTCATGGCGAATTGCTGTGTAAGATAAGACCTTATTATTTGTATCGAGATCAGGTAAAACAGAGACTTTAATCCAGTAATAACTACCGTTTTTCTTAATATTTTTCAACTCTCCATACCAAGGTTTACCGGCTTGAATACTTTCCCACATCTCTTTAAAAATTTTAGCATCGGTATCGGGATGCCTTAATATACTGTGGGGTTGACCAATGAGTTCTTCTTGTGAATAACCAGAAATCTCACATAAAGCAGGACTCGCGTAGGTAATAATACCTTTTAAATCTGAGTTAGAAGAGATAACATTTTCGCCAAAGAGTTTCATTGAATGGTTGAGTTTAGCTTCGGCAATACGAGAATGGGCAAGTAAAATACGGTCTTTTTTAGAATTTTGTTCAACCTCTTGGCTGACACGTTCTTCAAGGGAATCAGTAAGTTGTTTTAGATGATTTTCATTGGCTTTAAGACTAAGTATCATCTGATGAAAAGCTTCGGCTAAAGCACCTACTTCTCCCTTGCTTTTTGGAATATCGTCAATACTGCCTTTTCCCTGCCTGAAAAGCCGACTGACAGCCGTAAGCTCTCGTATGGGTTGTGTTAGTTTTTTGGCAAGAAATATAGATAAAACAATAATACTTGCTAAGGTAAGTAAAGACAAGAATATTAACTTTTTGAGTAGATCATCCTTACCGACATAGATACTTTTGTATGAAATTTCACTAATGATAAACCACTCTTGTCCTAAAAGGTTTATGGGTTTAAAAGTACCTATAACGAAGTCTCCTTTTGGGTTAGTATAACTTAGAAAAGAAGTTTCGTATTGCAGGTGTTTATCTTTTTTAAGGCTGTTCTTCCATACGGTAAATTCGGGAATATCTAAGGTGTACTCTAAGGCGGTTAAGTTCAAAGAAATCTGGTTACGTAAAGTATTGTCCTTTCCAACAAGGTAAAGGTGTGTTTCTTCGCTATTGTCACGGATAGTATTAATAAAATATTTTGGATAAATCTGCACAATAAAAACAGCAATAAAATCACCATCGGCATTAATAATAGGTGCACTTATGTAAGCACTTGTTTTTCCTAGATTTTTTTGTAAGTCAGAAAAGTAAACTTCACCGCTTTTTTTTGTAGTCGTAAAACCTGCACTTAATTTTGGGTAGAGTTGCGTCTGTTCAAGGTTTAAGGTCTCATAATCATTATTTCTATTAACGTTATATAAGACTTCCCCGTCTAAGTCAACCAATAAAAAATCATTAACATAATCGTAACGATTTAAAATAATGTGTAAGTCACTCTCATACTTGTCTGTAATGAGAGCAAACTCATAACTTTGATTATAGGCTTCACCCTCAGGTGAGTTCTGTTTTAATTCCTTAAGTTTTGTAAAAAAGTTAATGGTGTTATTGGTGTTTGCCCAAAGTGAAATATCACTCAGACGGTATTTAAACCAGTCGTTAATGAAGTTAATGTGTTCGGTAATGTCAGTATATAACTCTTCTTTAGCCTTGTTGTTTAAACGGTTTATGTCTTGTGTGTAGGTAGTGTAAGTAAAGATGATAAGGGGAACCATACCAATAATTAAAAACCAGAAAAATAGAATAAAAACAAAGGAGTCTTTTTTTGCAATGATTTGTATGGGTTCTATTTTCATTACTTGGTCTCTACAGCTTTTAGTGTGATTTTTGTAGAAAATTGCTCATCTGCTAAGGCGTCAATGTCAATTTTAGTTTTAATAAACTTTGCTTCAAAAGCCAGGTCCATAATTTTTCTAAAACTTTCTTTTGCATTAGCATCTACATTTAAGTTCTTGTAATTAATTGCCATGATGTCGGGGCGTAAAGACTCTTTTATCGCTTTAACGGTGTGTTTTGGAATGTGGTGACGAATCATAGAAATTATTTCATCAAACTCTTTACCTCCGTGTATCCGTGCACGTTCTATGTCTAAACCTGCCTTATGAATAAAATAAATCACCTCTTTAAGTGCCTTTGTTTTTTTCTTAATCACCTCGTCTTTTGCGATAATAATACACTCCACATGACCATTTTTATGTTTCATTACATCTTTAGAATACCAAGCAATATAACCCCGGTCTTGTGTTTCAATAATGTCAACCCAAGGTAAAGACTGCTCAAAAGCTGCTGCCTTTTTCTGAATAGTTTTAGTTTTTAAGTATGCAATGGACTTAGGGGGTTTAACAATACGTAAAGAGACATCTGCAATATTTTGTTCTATTGAAAAAGTCAGGTTATGGTCTTTAAGATATTTGTATAAAACAGTAGTATGTGTTGCTAGTAAAGAAGGTACAGCAATTTCTACAGTTTTATGAGTATTTTTTTTAATAGCTTTAATGGCATTGGCAACTTTGTTGTCTGCTTTTCTTTGTGTTTTATCGGGATTAAGATGAATGTAGTCATTGAAGCTTTTATTAACGGCAAGAGCATTTCCATCTCGGTGAATAAGACTAACCCATCTAAAATTAGGATTTTTAGCGTACATGTCCATGACCATTGGCGCAACATTAAAGGCGATGTCGGCGTCCTTTTTGGAACGAAAATAACGACGAACAAGTTTAGGTCCAGGAAGGATTAAAATTTTGTAATCGGCATACTTCATTTTATCTTTGTACTTTTCATACGCAATGATGCCAGCGTAATGGTCAGCTAAGGGGATAGCAATGGCTTTTATAGGTACTTTTTGAGCAATAAGTGTAGATACTAAGATGAGTAATGCAAGACCTAATTTCAAACTAACTCCAATACAGTTATACTTGTGATAAAAATTGAGATTTAATTATAATATTCTAAGTACTCTTAATATAACTGTAATTATTTAATTTAGTTATATAGAACAGAAATATTAGTTTAATTATTAGTTAATATTTATCATAACTTATAATTGACGAATATTAGGTTTGTTTAGAGGGCTCAATAATTAGAGGAATACATGTAAGACCTCCTTCACTATTTGCAAAAAAACTTTACAAACTTAGGGGTAAGTCACTCTTTAAAAGATATTCAAGGCTCTTTAGGTCATCCTGTTCTTTTTGGAAAAAAGTTTTTCAAGATTTAACGGGTTTACAAGGAAAAGATGGGGCAAGTAGTGTGGTTAAAAAGAATCTATTCGCTTACAAGACATTCAAAAAAGGGAGATAAGTTAATGAAAAAAATGCTTGCAGTCTTATATTTATGTGTAAGTACGCTTTTACAAGCAGAAACATATACAAACTTACAACTCCTGTATGGTGAGTTTGATGGAGATACAGCGGTTTATGATACTGAAGATGCAGGAGGGAAAGGAACACTAACCTACGAAAGTTTTAGTGTAAATAAAGTGGGTGATATCTTTGCCTTTTTAGATTACACCATAGCAGATAATCGTATGTATGTTCCTGGTCCTGCTGAGGGAGATAAAACTGCCTTTTATGGAGAAATTCATCCTCGTTTGAGTTTGAGTTATGTAAGTGGAGAAGAACTCTCTTTTGGTTTTATTCAAGATGTATTTATTGCTACGGAAGTTAATGCTGGAAGTGGAGCAGACTACCGAGCTATTATGGGTGGACTTGGGGTAAACATGGATGTTGTTGGTTTTGATTCTTTTTCCACTAATCTTTATTATAAACATGAGGCCTTTGAACCCTTTGACTACTTTAGTAGAAATACCGTGCAACTTTCACTTGCTTATCTAAGTAACTTTGGAAAATCAGGCTTTTCACTTAGTGGTTGGATTGACTGGACAGAGTATAATTTTCAAACCCAAAATCAATTCCTATACAGACTGTTTAATCTACCTGAACATCAATCCATTGACATTGGTGTCGAACATCTTTACTATAATGAAAAAGCAGATATCTCAAATGGTGAAACTAAGTCACACACAAGTGTGCTTCAAGCTATGGTGAAATATTCTTGGTAGTTAACGACTAAGCAAAACGAGTATAACCACTGCCAAAACAAAAGAGATACCTTTCCACAGTAGAACAGGGTGACGTTCGATAAGGGGCGGTTGTGTTTTATTTACAAAGCTTTTATTAGGATGACGAAGGTCATATATAAACTCTGAAAGTTCATCATAACGTTTGTATGGGTCTGGTTCTAAGGCTTTTTTTAGGCTCTCTTCAATCCAAACAGGGATTTGGTTCTCATCCGTAGAAATGTTCTTGTACTTTAACCTATCTTGAGCAGAAATGCTTGTGGCACGTGCAACATTAACCCCATAAGGTAAGTTCCCCGATAACATCTTATAAACAATAACGCCTAAAGAAAAAATGTCTGACTTGGATGTTCCACTTTCCCCTAAAAAATACTCAGGAGCAGAAAAAGCAGCCGTTCCTTGAAGGTGTTCTTGCTGAATAAAAGTGTTGATATCTTGAATTCCCTCAATTTTAGTAGAACCAAAGTCTATGATTTTAACGGTACCTGTCTTGTCTATAATGATATTTTCAGGTCGTATATCTTGATGAATCATCTCTAAACGGTGAAATGCTTGAAGCCCTTTTGCCATCTGTTCAGTTAACTCACGTACCGTTTCTAAACTTGGTTTTGGGTTGTCAATCATCCATTGGGTTAAGGTCTGTCCATCAATGAATTCAGTTACAGTGTATAAAAAGTTCCGTTGACGTGTAGGCAGATATGACTTTGCAACGTGTGCATTGTTAATACGAATGGCAACCCACTCTTCCATCATGAAACGTTCTAAATAAGCCTTGTCCTCTTGTAAGTCAATAGAAGGTGCTTTAATAACAACAGAGATCTGTGTTTCATTATCAGTGGCAAGATAGACATGACTTCGACTACTCGCACTTAACTCTCTTATGATGGTATAACCGTCAAAATCTGCACGGGCTTCTAAAATGGGAGGAAAAGGTTTAGACGCAAGTTGTTTATACACCTCATTAACATCTTTGTCAGGCAGAGTGTCTACACGTACAATTTGTATGGTTAAGTTATCATCGCTTTCATTTTCATACGCCTTGTCTATTATGAGTTTAGCGGCAATACTTAAGTCTTGGCTATTGTCAGCAATGCTAGAAATCAGAAGTTCATCACTCACAAATTCATACACGCCATCGGTCATAAAAATAAAGATGTCCTCTTCTTCGACTTGAAAATTTTTATAATCGGTCTTAAGTAAAGAGTCCATGCCTAAGGCACGAGAGAGATAAGACTGATCTCGTGAGACCCAAACACGGTGGTCTTGGGTGAGTTGTTCAAGGGTCTTGTTTCGTAGTCTGTAAATTCGAGCATCACCGGCATGAAAAATATGGGCAGTGGTGGAGCGAATAATCATTCCAGTAAAGGTACAAACATAACCTCTATTTTTGTCATAATGGTATTTACTTTTTGAGCTTTGAGAGTGAAGCCATGCATTAGTAGAACTTAAAACACGTTCAGCAGATTTTTTAACTGACCATGATTCGGGAGTGGAAAAGTAGTCTGAAAGAAAAGAAGTAACCGAAGTTTTACTTGCAATTTGACTGACATCACTGCTACTGATACCATCAGCTAAAGCGATAGCAATACCCTTACTTGAAAGTTGTGGCTCACTTGAAATACGGATGTCATGAAAGTCTTGGTTAATCTCTTTACGACCCTTGTCTGAGTACTCACCAACAGATATACTAAGTTGTTTTTTCATAAATCTCTCTTATTGTCTAGGATAGACCTCTTTGAAGAGTAAGGAGCCAGGAGTGTACTCTTCAAAGAAAACTATACAAGGAAGCTCTTTCGAGCTTTCTTATAAGAGAACTTATCTCAGGTTTCTTTTTGGACCTGTTTTAATATGTGTTGCGTAAAGGGTTAAACCTGTAAAGGCAAGACCTCCTACAAAGTTTCCAAGAACCGTAGGAATTTCATTCCATAAAATGTAATCAGAAAGTGTAAAATTCGCACCCATAATCATTGAAAATGGAAATAAGAACATGTTAACAATAGAGTGTTCAAAACCCATGTAAAAGAAAAGCATAATTGGCATCCACATTGCGATGGCTTTACCACTTACAGTAGTTGAAATCATTGCACCAACAACACCCATAGATACCATCCAATTACATAACATTCCACGAATGAAAATGGTAATCCAACCGGCAAGACCATACTCTTTGTAACCTAAAGTACGTGCTTCCCCTATACTTGCGATTTTTTGTCCAACAGCCCCAGGGTCAATTGAGTACCCGTAAGTTAGAATAAACGAAATCATAAATGCAACCGTTAAGGCACCACCTAAGTTACCTGTAAACACTAAAGCAAAACTTCTAAGTACTTGAGCAATAGTTACTCCAGGACGCTTGTCAATAAGTGCTAAAGGAACTAACATAAACACACCTGTTAAAAGGTCAAAACTCATAAGGTAAAGCATAATAAAACCAACAGGAAATAAAATAGCACCTGCTAGTGCAGAACCTGTTTTAACTGCAACTGTAATGGCAAAAACAGCAGCAAGGGCTAAAATAGCACCTGCCATAAAACTTCTAATTAATGTGTCTTTGGTAGACATATAAACTTTTGATTCACCTGCGTCAACCATTTTCGTAACAAACTCAGTAGGGACTAAATATGACATTCATACTTCCTTAATAGTGTAAAATTTAATGATTTCAAATTGTACACTTATAATATTATTTTATATACAACTAACTGTATAAAAATTAATCATAATGAAAAAGCTTGGTATTGTGAAGAAGTAAATATGATATAAAATAATAAGATGACATCTACAAATTTATGTTAGAATTCAAAATAAATTACAGGAGAGATGACATGGGACATAGATCATGGTTAACCGAAGTTGAAAACGTAGATGACTGTAAAGAAGTGTTTACTTCAATATTAAATAATGAGTTTGGGTATGGAATTGCATACGCATTGCAAATACAAGATGATTGTATGTTTACGAAAGGGTCTGTTGTCATTGCTTGGGCTGCAGATGGAAACTCATCTGTCAATGATATTAAACCTCTTAAATATATAGCAAGCACAATACTGTTAGAAGATTTTTTAGAAGAACATCCACAGTGGCATGAAGAACCAAAAGGACCTGAACAGTTTGGGAACATGTTGGATGTTGAAGATATAGACATATTTTTGAAAAGTATTAAGTAGGGTTTGACCCTTACCCAAAAACTTTAGAAATATCACTTTTTGATTATCATGGCTTATTTTAAAGAAACATTCCTTTGTAACCGTCACGGCTTATTTCCGGTCTCATTCTCTATAACCACTTGTGTCTATACACGTTAACTTTTTATTCAGGTATAATTAGGTTAATTAAAAGATGATTCAAGTTACATCTTTGGTCTGCTTTACATTGATGACTTACAGTTAACATTATAATTCACCTAAAAGAAAACTTCATATTAAATTTTATAGCACCTTAGTAATGAGGTGTATTTAAATACAAAGGTCTTACAATGGCAGCATTAGTAAACGGTACAGTAAAATGGTTCAACAGTGACAAAGGTTTCGGTTTTATCGAACAAGAAGATGGTTCAAAAGATATATTTGTACATTTCCGTCAAGTTAATAGCAATGGTTATGATCGTGTTTCTCTAAACGATGGTCAAAAAGTAACTTACGAAGTTGGAGAAGGCGATAAAGGCCCTCAAGCAGAAAACGTTACAGGTCTGTAATCTTTCTGTGAGCGGATTTATCCGCTCATAATATTTAATAATACAACTCTATTCCTATTCCAATCCCAATCTCTCACAAATTACAAAGTAAACTAAAATATTATAAATTATACTTCGGAATTAAATTCGGGATATGACTTTTCTATAAATTAAATACCTCTTTTGTCTATACAATTTAATCTTAAGCAAATTTCATGCTTTACTTTAGAAAAACTTTCTTTTTTAAGGGAAGCTATGAATCTCGAACCTATTAGTAAGCTACTATCTACGGCAGTGAGTTTTGGAACTATTACAACAGACTCTTTTTTTAGTCTCCCGTCTTTTATATCATCTTCTCCAATAACGATGCCTTCTCGAGACAGGTTACTTGTGAGTGGTAGTATCAGAAAATTATTTTTATCTATTTTTTTAAAAACAAGAACAGGCCTTCCCTTTGCTTTGGTGAAATCAGAGTAAGGCATAGAAATATAATAAATATGCCCTACCATTGAGAATAGTCTTCATCGGCATCATCAAAATTATTTTTACTAAGTCCTATGGCGATTTTTCCAAAATTATCGAGTTCATTATCTGACCAAAAGTCCCAATCATCATTTGTATTATTTATTTTAATATATTTTTCATAATCCATGACGACTACAAAGGGCTTATCTCTTTTGGTAATTAAAATATCATCACGTAGAGCTTCTTGAAGTCTTACCGAGTTTTGTTTTATTTCCGTTGCTGATATGATATGCATAAAATGTCCTTTATGTACATTTTAACCTTTTTGTCTAGTTTAGTCAAGAGTTAAGAATCAAAGGGGTCGGTATTTAATCTATAATCAAATTACGCAACAACAAATGGTTTGATTTCTTAGTATAAATTTTAATAAAATACATTAAATCGAGCTAGTAAACTCTATCTATTCCTACAAAAAAAGAAAAACTTTATTTAATATAAGGCTTCAAAACTTCAGGAATATCTATACTTCCGTCTTCATTTTGATAGTTTTCCATAATTGCAACCATAGTACGACCAACCGCTAAAGATGAACCATTTAATGTATGTACTAAAAGGTTTTTCTTTCCGTCTTTGTAACGAATTTTTGCACGTCTAGCTTGGAACTCTCTTGTGTTAGAGATAGAAGAAATTTCACGGTAAGTTGCTTGACCAGGTAACCATACTTCTAAGTCAATGGTTCTTGCTGCTGAAAATCCCATATCTCCTGTACACAGTTGCATCTGCTTATAAGGAAGACCTAATGCTTCTAGCATGTCTGAAGCACATGCAACCATCTCTTCAAAAACCTTGTCCGATTGTTCTGCTGAAGTGATTGAAACAAGCTCTACCTTTGGAAATTGGTGCTGACGGATAATTCCACGTGTGTCACGTCCTGCTGAACCGGCTTCTTTTCTGAAACATTGCGTAAATGCTGTCATTTTAATAGGTAGTTCACTTAAAGGAATGATTTCGTCTTGAAATAGATTTGTTACAGGAACTTCACCCGTTGGGATAAGATATAAATCTTCGCCTTCAATCTTGTATAGGTCTTCTTCAAACTTAGGGAGTTGACCCGTTCCCATTAAAGATGGTCTGTTTGTAATTACAGGAACAGAAACTTCACCAAACCCACGTTCAGCATTAAAGTCAAGCATGAAGTTTACTAAGGCACGTTCAATTTTTGCGCCCATTCCTTTAAGTACAGAAAAGCGACTTTTTGCAACTTTTACACCACGTTCAAAGTCAATCCAACCATTTTCAGCAAGTTCCCAATGCTCTTTAGGTGTAAATGAAAATTCTTTAGGCTCAAGTACCTTTTTAATTTCTACATTTTCATCTTCATCCTCACCAACAGGAACATCTTCATCGGGGATGTTAGGAATAGCCGTTAAAATCGTGTTTAACTTTTCTTCTTCAATGCGAGTAAGTTCTTGTTTCTCAGCAATTAAAATCTTGTTTTCTTCAACTTCTTTTTTAAGCTCAGAAATGTCTTTTTTCTCTCTCATGTACTGACCAAAAAGTTTAGACTTCTCATTTTGAGTCGCTTGCGCTGCTTCAAGTTCTTGTTTAACTGCCTTGAAAACTTGGTGAACTGAACGCAGTTCTTCTAAAAGTTTACTATCTACCTTACGGCGTTGTAGCATTGCTGTAACCCCGTCAAAGTCTCTGTTTAAAAGTTTAATATCAATCATAAATTGTCCATAAAATAAAGTGTGCGATTATAACAAAAATAAGGTTAAAGCATCTCTAGTGTAGGGATGAAATTAAAATCACTTTAATGTGATATAATTAAAAATAATTATTTATTGTCATTAAAGTTTAGTACAGGAAATAAATCAAAATGAAAAGTGTTTCAACTCAGTATCAAAACAAGACTCAAATCAAAGATTTTTCTCTTCCTTTTGCAAAAGAGAAAAGTTGCCTAGTGCAGATATTCTCAGGGGTTATTGATAAAGGCTTTTTACAAGAACTAAGTACATACCTTTGTAAAATACTTCCCCTTGCTCATATAATAGGCTCCACAACAGATGGCGAGATTAATGATAGAGAAGTCACTGTTCAAGAGTGTGTTATTTCTATTTCATGTTTTGATGAGGTTAAACTTAGCTCTGCTATAGCAAGTGGTTCTAGCTCTTACGAAAATGCAAGTTCTCTTTTTAAGCAGGTAGGTTCAGACAAGACACGCTTGATGATTGTTTTTGGTGATGGTATGCACTGTAATGGAGAAGATATCTTAAAGTCTTTGCATCATGCTAAAGAAGAGATGATTGTAGCAGGAGGGCTTGCGGGAGATAATGGCGAGGTAAAAGAGACCTTTGTTATACACAATAAAAAGGTCTTAACAAAGGGTCTCGTTGGTGTTGCCTTTGAAAGTGAAACTCTTCAGATAAATACACATCATAGCTTTGACTGGGTTCCTATTGGAAATGAAATGCGTGTGACCTCTTCGAAGGGAAACCGTGTTTATACTATTAATGGTATTAGAGCAAAAGATATTTATAAAAAATACCTAGGAGAGTCTGCGGCTGCAAGGTTACCCAGTATTGGGGTAGAATTTCCTCTTATCCTTCAAGAAAACGGAGTAAATATTGCTCGGGCAATTTTGCAGGTACATGAAGATAACTCTTTAAGTTTTGCTGGAAATATAGACGAGGGGAGTATGGTTCGTTTTGGGGTGGGAAACCCTGAATTAATCTTAAAAAATGGACAGGAAAGTTCAAAGATTATTAGAGAGTATCCGATTGAAGCAGCATTTATTTACTCTTGTATGGCGAGACGACGCTTTTTACAGGAACACATTACTACAGAGTTAGAACGTTATCCTATTGGTGTACCTTTAACTGGATTTTTTACTTATGGAGAGTTTTACAGTACAAAAACATCTAAGTCACTTTTAAATCAGTCTGTAACCATTTTGATGCTCTCTGAAAAAGAACATCAAAATACAGAGTATATTGAGAGTTTTAAAAAAGATGAGACTCAAACGCAAGAATATTCCCAAACATTAGAAGCCTTAGCTCACTTGGTTAATGAGACTTCCCAAGATGTAAAAGAACTGAATGAAACCCTTGAACAGCGGGTTGTTGATAAGGTTAAAGAACTTGAAAAATCGACACGGTTCTTTCAAAAGATTTTTGAAACAGCCACGGAAGGTATCTGGGTTATTAACAAAGACAAAGAAACCATCATGGCAAACTCTGCCTTGTGTAATATGCTGGGATATGAAGAAGATGTATTTATGGGAAAGCCTATTGGTGATTTTGTAGATGCTGAAAATAGAGATAGGTTTGTAGAAAATGCTTCTGATACCCAAGGTGGAAAAGGGGGCAAAAACTACGAAATGGACCTTGTCCATAAAAATGGAAAAATTGTTCATACTCTTTTTAGTACAGAAGTCTTGTGCGATGAAAATTCTCAGGTCATAGGTTCTTTTGCAATGGTAACGAACATTACTAAACGTAAACAGGCAGAAGATGAACTGGTCTCATTTAATTACTTACTTGAAGAAAAAATTGCAGAAGAAGTACTTAAAAACCACTCTAAAGATGAGTTGATGACCAAACAGATGAGAATGGCACAGATGGGTGAAATGATCTCTATGATTGCGCACCAATGGAGACAACCGCTTTCGACGATTTCTGCCATTGTTGCTTCGACACAGATGGGCTTAAGCCTTGATGATGATGAAGATAATCCTATTTATAAAGACTTAGAACATGTAAATGATCATATTCAATTTCTTTCCAATACTATTGACGATTTTAGAAACTTTTTTAGTCCCAATAAGTTAAAAAGTAAGGTACGCTTGAATGAGCTTTTAGATAATGCCTTAGGCATTATAAAACAGTCTTTGATTCAAGCTAATGTTGAGATTATAAATGACTATGAACATATGCAAAGACCGATGAAACTTTACTCTAATGAATTGGTTCAAGTTTTTTTAAATCTGATTAAAAATGCTATGGATGTTTTGGGTGAAAAAGAGTTAGATCGTGCATATATCAGTATTCGTGGTAGTGAGTATGATGACAAAAGTGTTCTTGTTTTTGAAGACAATGGCGGAGGAATTTCTACAGAAATTATGCAGAAAATATTTGAGCCTTATTTCACTACTAAAAATGAAAAAAATGGAACAGGTTTAGGCTTGTATATGTCTA
>Ga0256826_1000100_pt1 | contig 42852 bp, 36 predicted proteins | sample CV79metaG_FD_185975 | JGI IMG/M metagenome (GOLD analysis project Ga0256826, IMG submission 185975) | Hydrothermal vent microbial communities from East Pacific Rise, Pacific Ocean - CV79 | ecosystem: Environmental > Aquatic > Marine > Hydrothermal vents | place: Pacific Ocean: East Pacific Rise...
TTAAAAGTTATTTCTGTGCCAATTTTAGGAGGATTTTTTCGCTCTTCATTGCTAAGACCAGAGCCTATTTTCAAAGCTCTATCTTGCCATGAACACTTTAACGCCCCAACTAAGCCTTCAAATTTTCCATGCCCTTTAGTATAACCTGTAATTACACATTCATCATCTTGAAAACTTTTTACTTTTAGAGCTTCGGAGGTTCTTTTATCTATATATGGAGCATTAGGATTTCGTACCACCAAACCCTCTGCACCTAAACTTTCAACTCTTTTAAGTTCTTCCTTTAAATGTTTTTGGCTCTTACAAGGAATTTGAGGAATAATTTTTATGTATTTATTTGAATATTTTTTTAACCAAGCATTTAGAACCTCTAAACGCTGTAACAACCCATCTTCTTGGTGAGGAACCTCAAAAATATTATAAGTTATTTCTCTCCAACCGTCATGAGCTTCTTGCTTATTTACAATAGAAATAACATGCTCAAAATCACCTCGTTTTGTCCACAACTCACCATCTATCTCAAAGGATGGAAAATTTTTTGTAAACCATTTTGGGGAAGCAAACGCTTTTCCATTTCGAGAAATAAGTTTTTTCCCATCCCAATAAGCTCTGACTCCATCAAGCTTTTCACTCATAAGCCAAGTTGTTACATTAACCTCTGTATTATAGCTTTTTAAAAGCATCAGGTTTGGCTTTTCTCCCCATAAGAAGAGAGAAAAAAGAATAAGGAGTAAACTACTTTTCACACAACTCCAATGCCAACTTCTTAGCTCCTTTAAAGTCAGACTTTCCAGTCCCAAGCTTCGGAACCTCATCTACTTTAAAATAACTAGACGGTATAAAAAGAGGATTCATATCTAAACTTTTTATCTCTTCTTTTAACTCATCTAACTCTTTTTTACCCTCTAAAAGTAGAACTACACGCTCCCCTTTTTTTGCATCGGGAATTGCTGTTACTGAAATTTGGCTCTCTTCATCAATAAGTTTTCCTATCTCTGATTCAACCAACCCAAGACTTACCATCTCTCCACCTACTTTTGCAAAACGGCTGTATCTGTCTACAATAGTAAGGAAGCCATCTTCATCTAAGTGTCCTTTGTCTCCTGAGACATACCAACGAATGCCGTCTATCTCTTTTATGACCTCTTTTGTTTTCTCTTCATCACCTAAGTAACCTTTCATAACTTGTGTTCCACCAATCAAAATCATTCCATCAACACCAACAGCAAGTGGCTCAAAACTCTCTGGATCTACAATCATAAATGCTGAACCAGGTAGAGCCATACCTACTGTACCTACTTTATGCCCAACTTGTACATGGTAAGTGCCAGGGACAATTGCATCATGAATATTTGAACTTGCAGCTGGTGTTGTTTCTGTTGCACCATAACCTTCAACAATATCTTTACCAAACCTCTCTTTAAAGAGTTTCCGAATTTCCAACGGTAGTTTCTCTGCTCCTGCAATAACCATTCTTAAGTTTGCAAACATAAGAGGGTGAATCTTTTTGTTTCTGGCATAGAGCCTAAAGAATGTAGCTGTTGCAAAAAGGAATGTTGCATTATATTTCGCTGACAACTTTGCAATACCCAATCCATCAGTAGGGTCAGGATGACAAATAACAGGAATTCCTTCTATAAGAGGTGCAAAAGTAGTAACTGTCAATCCAAATGAGTGAAATATTGGCAATGTACCGAGCATTACATCATCATCTGTTGGGTTAATAACATTGATAAACTGTTTTATGTTACCTAAAATATTTTGATGAGTCAGCTCAATTCCTTTTGGTGTTCCTTCACTACCACTAGAGTATAAAATGGCTGCTGTATCATCTGTAGGTACTCTTTTTACATAGCAAAGACTTAAAAAGGCTGTAGGTAAAAGTTTCACTTGAAAATACATCAATAACTGTTCTACTTTAGATATGCTACTTTTAATCTCTTCTAAATAGAGAACTTCTACACCTTCTAATGCCTCTTCTAAATCAAAACCTTTAGCTTTTAATTTTGTTACAAATTGTCTTGAACTAATAACTTGTTTAATATTTGCCAGTTCAATAGCATACTTAAGGCTTTGTGTTCCAGATGAATAGTTTAGGTTTACAATAGTTTTTCCCAGTGTTAATGTTGCCATATTTGCAATGCTTCCACCTGCACTTGTAGGTACAATCAGACCAATATTTTGCTCTTTACCTAAAAGTTTTTTAAACTTTGTACGCATAACAAAAACAGCTGTCATAAACTTATGAGCAGAGAGTTCAACACCTGTAGAGTCTGCAATACAAAGTTTTGAACCTACGCTTTTTGCCTCTTTAATCCATGTTTTTGGTAGTGTGTCAAGACGTTCCATATAGTTTTTCCATGAAGTAATAGAGAGCTTTGTTACCTGCTCTTTTACCTCTATGCTATTACTATGAATTGGCATTGCTTTACCAAACATAACCCCAATATCTTTTAGCTGTTTATTTTTTATTTTACTTGTTGCATTTGAAAAACCACCTTCCCAAAGTCCACGTAAGTAAAAAGGAACAATTGCTGCATTTGTCACCTCTGCAACGGCTAGTTCAAAACCTTTTTGAAACTTACCCATGTGACCATTTCTACTTAAATGACCCTCGGGAAAAAGTGCTACAGTATCACCATTTTGTAAAGCTTCACCTACCAGTTTTAGTGCATTTTTTCCTCCACGAGATGAGATAGGAATGGCACCAAAAAACTTAAAAATTGGTTTAAAGTACCAAAGTTCATAATATTGTCTATCTATCACAAAACGAATTTGTTTAGGGTATGCTATTTGTAAAAATGCCCAATCTAAGAATGAAACATGATTTCCAAGAAGAAGCGTTCCTCTGCTTCCTTTTAAGTTGTTAAGTCCTTCAACCTCTAAATTATATTTTAAACCAAAAAAGAAACGAACACCTACACGAACCAACGATTGAGGTAATTTAAATATGGTATATAAAAACCCTAAAAGAGAGATAAATGCCATAAGAGTAAAGAGTAGTGAACTCTCATAACCCAGATAAGCAATGATTGTTGTTAGAGATAAGAAAAGAAACATTGAAGTATTTTGAATAAAATTATTTCCAGCTAATACTTTCCCCATCATACGTTTTGGTGTGACAAATTGAATAAGTGTATTTAGTGGAACCAGTAAAAGCCCTGAGGAGAACCCATAGACAAAAAAGAGCATGCCCAACAAGTATAACGAGTCTAACATGGGCATGATAAATAGAGACAGAGTAATACCCATTGCTCCTAAAGGAATGAGTCCAGTTTCAACATAGTGTCTTGAAAAACGACTAGCTACCGTAGAACCCACGACAATACCAACAGCAGAGAGTGCTAAAATACCTTGCACTACTTGTGTATCTGTAATGCCTAAACTACTCTTTAAATGTTCTCCAAAAATTGCTAAGATAACTTGTGAAATACTCCAAAAAATTGCTAAACCAATAATAGAAAGCCATACGGTTTTATTTTTACGAAGCAGTCTCATATTTCCACGTAAGTAGGTTAAGTTTGCATATTTTTTTGGTTTAAACTGCATACTCTTTTTAATCTCTACCGTTTCTACTAAACGCAATGAAAAATAAAACTCAACAATTGAACCTAAAATCAACGCAAAGCCTAAAGGATAGATAGCTTGAAGAATTTCTCCTGTATCTTTTGTTGTACTGTTTAAATAACCCTCAAAAAAAATAGTATATACTAACGAACCCAATAGAATTGCAACAATGGTTATAGACTGTACCATTGCGTTTGCAGAGGCTAGTTGTTCATTTCCAGTCATCTCTTTAATGAGACCATATTTTGCAGGAGCATAAATTGCTGATTGTGCTGCAAGTAAAAATGTTAAAGCAAAAGCGAACCAAAACCAACCCATAATGTATGAGAATAAAATAAGTGTTGTAATTCCTATTGCCACTAAAGAAGCAACTCTAATAATTTGTACTTTTGGATACTTGTCACTCAAAAAACCAGCTGGAGAGAAGAGAAAAATAAATGGTAAAAGAATAAGAGCATTTATTATGGCTGTTAGAAGAATCATCTCTGAGCCATCATAAGCTTTAAAAATGGTATTTTGTAAGATTATTTTATGCCCTAAATCAGTAAATGCATTTAAAAAGACAATAAATATATAAGGAGTAAAACCTCCAAGTTTAAACAGTTGTTTCATCGTTATTTCCTTTAATATTTTTTAAATCCATCTGTGTTTGATGCTCTTTCATGGTGTGCATATTAAAAAGATATGGTTTGAGTGTTAAAATAGAGTCAAACAGAAGCTCATAATGTTCATTGTTTAAACTTTTATCACGTTCCAACATCTCTGAACCTAAACTATATTCAATTTTAGCCAACTCTTTTGCAGTTTTTACATAAGCATCAAACAGTGACTTATCTAATCCTAGTTTATCTGCTCTTTTAAAAATTTTAACCAATTTTAACTCTTGTGCTGAAAAACCTCTCTCTTGTCTAAAAAGTAAACCACGTTTTAAGTAATTTTCTAATTCATTTTTTGATAACCCACTCAGCTCTAAAAATACTTCATCACTAAAACATTCTCCTTCTGTGCCACTAGACATAAGTTCTAAAGAACGTAACATCATTGAAAAATCATCTGAAAAAGTAAATTTATTTTCTTGAAAGACACTCTTTATTTGTGCAATTGAGTATGAAAATTGACTTTGTAAATATTTAATAAACTTAATAATATTAATACACGATTCATCATAAAGATGTAAATTTGGCTTAGGCTTTTGAGGTTCAGGGAGTAAACCCTCTTTTACATAAAAAAGAATGGTTGACTTGCTCTCCCCTGTTGCTTCCATGAGATGTTTCATTTTAAAAGACATGAGTTGCTCCTTATTATCTGGTGTAATTATAGATAAAAAAAATAATAATGTCAAGTGTTAGGCTACACTTTTAAACTAATTTGTTTTATAAAGCTATTTGGCTATAATCTTTTAATATAACAGAAACTATAAATGGACAATTACAATGAAAAAAATTCTTCCTATTCTTCTCTTCTCACTTATTAGTTCTCAAGCGCAAGTACTTGATGCTGTCGCTATAGATGTAGAGGGCGAAGCCATTACAACTCTTGAAATTCAAGCTGTACAACAAAAAATGAGCATGACAAAACAAGCAGCTGTTGAAGCACTCATCAAAGATAGACTTGAAAAATCAGCCATTCAAAAAGCTGGTATACATATTAGTCATGAAGCCATTCAAGCAAAAGTTAATGCCATTGCAGCTTCAAAAGGTATGACTCAAGTACAAATGCAAGGAATCCTTACTCAAAAAGGTTTAACTTGGGAATCATATATTGAACAACTAACTACAGAAATGAAAAAAGAGCGTTTTTTTCAAGAAGTTATTATGGCAACTATTGAGAAACCAACAAAGAGTGAACTAGAGACCTATTACAATACTCACAGTTCAGAATTTAATAATGCACCAAAACAGATGAGTTTAGTAGCCTATAAAAGTAACTCCCAAGAGAGTTTACAAGAGGCAATAGCTAATCCTATGAAACCTGTTTTTGGAGTGATTAAAGAGAATATTCTTGCAACATCAAATGAGATGAGTCCTGCACTAGCTGGGCTTATCAATAATACTCCTGAAAAATCGTTTACAAAACCTGTTAATACAGCTCAAGGCTATGTCTCTTATTTTGTAAAATCAAAAGGAAATAATCAAAGTGGTTTTGTTGCTGTTCAAAATGCTGTTGCAGCGCAATGGATTCAAGAGCAACGTATTCAAGCTGCACAAGACTTTTTAAACAAATTAAAATCTAATGCAAACATTAGAGTGATTCGTTTATAATTACAGAATATATTTTAACAAAGGTAATCAATGGGATTAAAAGCAGATAGTTGGATAAGAGAGAAGTCTATTAATGAAGAGATGATAACGCCTTTTTGTGAAGCGTTAAAAGGTGAAGGTGTTGTCTCTTATGGATTAAGTTCTTACGGATATGATATTCGTGTAAGTGATGAATTTAAAATTTTTACAAATATCAATGCAGAGGTTGTTGACCCAAAAGATTTTAACGAAAACAATGTTGTAGACTTCAAAGGTGACGTCTGTATTGTTCCACCTAACTCTTTTGCATTGGCTCGTACAATTGAGTACTTTAAAATGCCTTCTAATACCTTAGCCATTTGTCTAGGGAAAAGTACCTATGCACGTTGTGGAATCATTGTAAATGTAACTCCTTTTGAACCTGGGTTTGAAGGTCATATTACTATTGAAATTTCAAATACCACTCCACTTCCTGCAAAGATATATGCAAATGAAGGTATTGCTCAAGTACTATTTTTAGAAGGTGATGAGCAGTGTGAAACTACCTATTCTGACAGAAAAGGGAAATACCAAAGTCAAACAGGAATTACATTACCAAGAATTCTTAAAGAGTCTTAAGTTTATTAGAATATAATAATTCGTAACAAATTTTTATAAAGGAAACACAATGGGTTTTTTCGATTTTATATCAGATGCAGGTAAAAAAATTCTTGGTAACGGCGACGATGCTGCTGCTATTAAAGAAGAGATAGAGAGTAGTTTTGAAGGCTTACCAGTAGATGGGTTAGTAGTTTCTGTAGAAGATGACACGGTAACACTAGCTGGAATTGCACAAAATTATCCTACACGTGAAAAAGCAATATTAATTGCTGGAAATGTAGAAGGAATTGCACAGGTAAATGCTGATCAGTTAATTACTATGGAGCAAATTTCAGAAGAAAATGTAAGAGAAATTCCAGAAGAAATCTTTTATAACATAGTAAAGGGAGATACTTTATGGGCAATTGCTACTAAATTCTATGATGATGGAAGTAAATATACTCATATTGTAGATGCAAACCTTGAAGTTATTAAAAATGCAGACCTTATCTATCCTGGTCAAGCAATTAGAATTCCTGAGGTTCTTGCTTAATATTTGTTGCCTAAATTATTTAGGCAACACTCTTTTAGATATTTTTATCTAACTCAACTTCAATAGCCAGTGCTTCTATATCACCATCTATCTCTTTTCGAATTTCAACACCTCTTACACCAATGTATTTTTTAACGACTTCCATGATTTCAGCTTTCATCTCATCCATAAAAGGGTAACCATTTGTTCTATCTCTATCTGACATAATAGCAATTGTCAATCTATCTTTTGCCAAAGATGCACTTTTCTTTTTCTTTAAAAATCCAAACATTATTTAAACATCCCTGCTAGTTTTTTAAAGACACCAGTGTCTGCAACTTCAATATCTTTCATATCAACTTTTTGTCCACAAAGACGACCTGCAATACGGCTATACGCTTGACCAGCTATTGATTTTTTATCTAAAATAACAGGTTTACCTTGGTTAGATGCATCAATAACACCTTTATCTTCTGGTACTTTTCCTAAAAGTTTAATATTTAAAATTTCTAAAATATCTTCACTTTTAAGCATCTCACCACTCTCAACCATATCGGCTACAATACGATTAATAATAAGATATTTAGCAACCTCTTCACCATTTTTTACTTTAGCTGATTTTGAATCTAAAATTCCAATAGCTCTATCAGCATCACGAATAGAAGAGACTTCTGGATTTACAACTACAATTGCAGCATCTGCAAATTCAATAGTATGTTCATATCCACTCTCAATTCCAGCAGGAGCATCTAATATAACAAAATCATAACTCTCTTTTAAGTCGGCTACTAATTTTTCAACTTTTGCTGAATCTAAAACAGATTTATCTTTTGTTTGTGATGCAGCTAAAAAATGAAGATTTTCATTGGCTTTACTCTTTATAGCAGCTTGTTTAATGTTAGCTTCACCTTCCATTACTTGAACCATATCATATACTACACGATTTTCTAAACCTAAAATCATATCAAGGTTACGTTGACCAATATCAAAATCAACCAAAACACATTTTTTTCCATTCATTGCAATTCCTAAACCTAGGTTTGCTGTTGCTGTTGTTTTACCAACACCACCTTTTCCACTAATTACTGCTATTACTATGCCCAATTTATCTCCTTTTTTAATACAGGGGTTATGATTATTTCATTATTTGTAAATTCAACTCTATTGAGTCTCTCTTCTAGTAAATTGTTATCAACTTCGACATTATGAAAAACAATATTTGCTTTTGGTGATGCTGTTAACATCATAAAGTTTCCATAACAACGAATTGAACCCTCTACAACTTTTGTAATAATTAAATTTCCAGTAGTCTTAATGGTCGCCCCACTATTTACTCTGTTTAAAAGTAATAAGTCACCTTGAATATTTAACTCTCTACCACTTCTAATCATTTCATCCATTACGGTTAAATTATTTTGCAGTTGAGTAGAGAGACGTTCCAGTTCATTTTGTGTAATTTGTTGAGATACAGCAATATCAACTTTTTCAAAGTTTAACTCATCCTCAAGTGCTTTTCGTGTACGTCCTTTAGGCAAAACTACATCATTTAAATATTTTAATTTTTTATTCACTAAATAGTTCTCAATAGTTTTACTCATTGTACCTTGAATCACGATTAAATGATCTTTAAACAGGGTATAATTACTATCAAAAAAGTCCATAAATTTTGACTCATCAGTAATTGTTGTCTCATATACTTTAACTGAATACTGTTTACTTTTCAAGAAATCCCCTACTGTTATTATTTATTAACATGTAGATAGGAGTTTATCAATTTTTGCATTAATAAATGGTTTAAATATACCGATATAGATGATATTTTAGATTTTTATAATAAATAAACCGTCATAATCTAAACATGAAAAAACTATTACTAATTATTCCATTTCTTTTATTTAATGGATGTTCAGTTGGAAGCAATCTCATGTATATAAATGAGGGTGAAACTCCAAAAATGAAAATCACTATCTTAGATCAACAATCCTTTAACAAAAAAAGTACAAATGGTATTGAATTATCTGAACTTTCTGACCTTGCATATGATGTAAAAAATCATAAACTTTATGCAGTTGGAGACAAAGGAAACTTCTATATTTTCAATGCTTTATTCAAAGAAAAAATTGAGCAATTAGTGTACATAAAAGGCTTTAAACTTAGAGAGAAAAAGAGTGAAAAATATTATGATAGTGAAGGGTTAACATTTAATAATAAAGGTCAACTCTATCTCTCTTTTGAAAAATACCCACGCATTACTACCCTAACTAAAGAAGGATACATTAAAAAAAATCAAAAGCTTCCAAAAAAGTTAAGAGACAAAAAAAACTATAAACATGCTAATGCAATTTTTGAAGCACTGGCTTGGCATCCCAAATATGGTCTTTTAACAGCTGCTGAATATCCTATGTTTAAAAAGAGACAGACAAATCAAACAATCTACTCTTTAAAAGGTAGAGAGTGGCACTTTAAAGCTCAAAACGATGAAAACTCAGCCATTACGGCCATGGAAGTAATGGATGATGGAAATGTGCTTGTTTTAGAACGTGCCTATGCTGGACTTTCTAAACCCATTGTTATTACATTAAAAAAAGTCTATCTAAATAAATGTAATAAAAAATCTCAATGTAAAACCGATGTATTGGCATCTTTTAATAGTTTTAATGGTTGGTCAGTTGCGAACTATGAGGGGTTAACAAAAATTTCAAAAAATAGATATTTAATGGTTTCAGACAATGGAAACAAGGAGTACCTCTCAACAACATTTGTATACTTTGAGGTTAATAAATAATGAAATTCATAAAAATTTTAAGAACATTTATCCTATTTACTCTATTAGCAACAATGATATATTCAGGATTTAAAACTTATCAATCTGCGAAATTATATGAAAATTATACTACTCAAATTGCTACTGCTTGTGATGCCCATGGCTTAGCAAATGAAAGAATTGATGAATTTACCTCTATAATCTCTTTAGGATTACTTCCTAATAAAAGTCGAGCCACCTTAGAAAAGCTCAAAAAGAGTCAAACTTTTACAAAAAGCCTAAGTCAAAACTATTTTTATACTTTTTTAATTTCACTTATATCTCTTATTTTACTCTCTTTAACTTGTAGCCAAAGAGGTGCTGCATTAACACTTAGTTTTGCTACATTCATCTCTCTTATTTATGGACTTATTAATCCTATTTTAATGGTAACAATTCATAAACCTGTAGAGTATTTAGGTGATGTTATTCTCTCTTTTGAATCTAAAGGAATTATTGGTTCTATTACCAAACTTTACAATAATGATGAAGTAGCTATTGCACTAACCATTTTAGTTTTTTCTATATTACTGCCTATTTTAAAAAGCATAACACTTACTTTTACCTTACTTTTTTATGAACAAAAATGGAGTCATAAGTTAGTAACTTTTTTTAAACAAATAGGAAAGTGGTCAATGATTGATGTATTTGTTGTAGCAACTTTTTTAGTTTACCTTACAAGCAACTCAGGAGGCATTAGTAAAGCAGAAATCCAAGTGGGTCTCTACTTCTTTTTAATTTATGTTATATTATCTATGATTACTGCTATATTAACACAAAGATTTTTAAGAAAAAATCTATAGAGTTATATAACCATTTTGACATCAGAATGGTCAGAAAATGCTTTAAAAATAGCATTTCTGTCTATTTCAGATTCAACATTACAAGTCATATTTAAAGAGTGAAACTTACCTTTACTAGAGGTATTTCCCCCTTTTGTTTGATATGCTCTCTCCCCAACAATATCAAAAATAGCAGCTTGAAGAGCTGTTTTATCAGTCCCTATAACTTTATAACCCCACTCACATGGGTACTCAATCTCTGGTCTATCACAACTATTCCCGTCTAAAATCACCTGATTTACCTCCTGATTTCTCTTCTAATTGTACATCTCTAATTACCATACCTTTATCGATGGCTTTTAGCATATCGTAAATTGTTAGTAAACCTAAACTAACCCCAGTTAATGCTTCCATTTCCACGCCTGTTTGACCTTTAAGCTTTACTCTAAGAGTCAATTTAAAACCAGGTAGTTCTGGTAATTCTTCAATATCTGTTTTAATAGATGAGAGCATTAAAGGATGACACATAGGAATTAGATTACTGGTCTGTTTTGCACCTTGAATAGCAGCTATTACAGCTGTTTGAAGCACTGGACCTTTTTTTGTAGCATTACTCACTACAGCATCAAAAGCTTCTTGCGTAACCTCAATAGTCCCTGACGCAACAGCAATACGCGTAGTATCTTCTTTATCTGAAACATCGACCATCTTCGGCTTATTGTTTTCGTCTAAATGTGTTAGATTCATGTTATGCCTTTATTATATATTTTAAATTTTAGCGTAAACGAACTAATATTTAATTAAAGTTGTTTTGTTGATTTTATAAAAATAAAAAAAAATATTATATAGTTTAAAGTAATTTTTTAACATAAATTTACATACTTTTTGTTATTATTTCAATTAGTAATATCTATTGAAAACGTAAAATAATACCATGGAGACTCTTAATGAAACACTATTTGTTAACACTTTTAATTCTTATATTTGCAGGTTGTAGTTCAAAAAATGATTATGTTCTATTTAATCAAGCACCAAAACCACAAAATAATGATATTTTAAAATCACAAAATATTCAATTTGAATATAAAATTCTTCCTCATGATAGAATTTCGGTAATTGTTTATAAGCACCCTGACCTTAGTACCTCAACTGTTAATAATTTACAGCAAGAAAGAGGTCTCCTTGTAAATTCACAAGGATATATCCGACTTCCATTAATTAAAAAAATTAAACTAGCAGGTCTCACTCAAACAGAAGCAGAAGAAAGAATTTCAAATGCTTTTAAAACATATCTTAAGCACCCAGATATACAAATTGAAGTATTAAATAAACGTGCATATATAGTGGGAGAAGTTAATAGACCCGGAGAAATACCTTTAACTAATGAAAGATTAACATTATTACAAATTATTGCACTTGCTGGTGATTTAACTAATACAGCAAATAAGCACTCAATTCTTGTATTTAAAAGTACCGATACAGAAAAAGTAAATACAAGAGTTATTGACTTGACCGATTCAAACTCATTAATCTCAGCTAACTTAATGGTTGAACCTAATGATATTGTATATGTAATGCCAAATGACATGAAAATATTTAATAATAATGTTTCGGAAATTAGTCCTGTGTTTAATTTAATGGGAAGTATTTTAAATCCATTTGTTACACTTAAAGTTTTATCAAGATAACTATGAATAGTATAAAAGAAGATATTGAACTTAATAAACCAAATAAAGAACTTAAATTTCATGATATCATGAATATCGTAAAAACCTATAAATGGTCTATTATTATAATTACCTTGATATCTATATTCTCAAGTTATATATATATTTATTTTAAACCATTAAGTTATGTTTCATATTCTATTATTAGAATTAAAGCTAATGAAAAAACAAAATCAGAAGATGTTATTAGTAATACCATTTCAACGACAAAATCTAAAGATGTTTTAGAAGAAATTTCACTTTTAAAAACATTTCGAATTAATAGTAAAGCTTTAGATGCTGTTGATTTTAAAATTAGATATTATATTAATGATGGATATAAAAAAGTAGAAATTTATGGTGATAATATACCAATAAATATTACAAATCTTACAATCTTAAATAAAAAAATTATAGGTAAAGTTCTTACTATTATTCCTCAAAAGGAAGGATATACACTTAAATATCAATTACCTTATAAATCTAAACTAAAAAAGACTCTTTTCCAAACAAATGAATTTGAGTTAGATGAGATTAATAGTAAAGAATACAATCATACAATTGAAAATAATTATTTCTCATTAAATATAAAAAAGGTCTCAACCTTAATACAGCCAATACATTTTATTATAATGGGTGAAAAAAGAAAGATTTTTGAAAGATTTATTCATAATAAGCTTAATATCTCACAACTTGAAAGGGATACTTCTCTTATCAAAATAAGTTTTAAAGATACTATACCCCAAAGAGCTACCTTATATGTTAATGCATTAACAAAAAGTTTTATTGATTATAGTGTTGAAAGTAAAAACATACAAAATAGTAAGACATTAAACTTTATTCTTGAAGAATTAACAAATATTAAAAAAGAGTTAAAAGACTCGGAAAAAAAGCTTGAAAAGCATCAACTATCTAAAAACATCGTAAAACCATCCGTTCAAGCTTCTTTATATATTAAAAAACTAAGTAGTATTGAGGTTGAAATATCTGAAAATGATTTAAAAAGAAAACTTATTTCAGATCTCATAAGTTTTATAAAAAATAATTATAATTTAGAAGCAATTGCTCCTGCTGTATCAAAACTTGGTGATCAGAATACATTACAGCTTATTGCAAAACTACAAAACAATCAAATTATTGAAGAAGAATTAACATTAGACTACACTGCAGAGTATCCTCGATTAAAGACAATTAGACAACAAATATCAACAATAAGAAAAACAATTGAATACAATTTAAATAGCTTGAGTACCAATATTAACTATGAAAATACAAATCTTTTAAAAAGAAAAAAATCATATGAAAACGATATGAAAACATTACCTTCAAAAGAACGTGAACTTGTTAATATTACTAGAAACTATGAAGTAAAATCTAAAATGTATGAGTATTTACTAAAAAAACAGGCAGAAAATAAAATTATTCAATTAGCAACCTTTTCAGATTATCAAATTATTGATAATGCATATGGTTCAAACTCACCAATTAGACCAAAATATTCTTTAATCCTTATTCTTAGTATTTTATTAGGATTAGTTTTAGGTTTAACTCTTGCTTTTTTAAGACATTCAAAAAATAATTATATTAAAAGTAAGAATGACATTGAATACAATACCCTATTACCTTTTTATGGAAGTATTCCTTTTTTGAAGCAAAGAAAAAATGAAATTTACGTAAATAAAGAGATGAGAACCATATTCTCTGAAAGCTTTAGAACACTACGAACAAATTTACAATTTATGAGTCAAGAAAAAGAAGGTACAATAATTTTAATTTCATCCACTATTGCAGGAGAAGGTAAAAGTACTATATCTGCTAACTTGGCCACTATTTTAGAAATGGCAAAATATAAGACTATTATTATCAATTTTGATTTAAGAAAACCAAGTTTACACAAATTCTTTGATGTAGAAAATAATAAAGGAATAAGTACTTTTCTCAACGGTAAGAACAAAATGGAAGAAATTATTGTTTCAACTGAATTTGCAAACTTAGACTTTATTCCATCAGGACCAATTCCTCTTGATCCATCAGAATTAATATTATCGAAAAAAATTCCTTTACTTTTTGAAGAATTAAGAGATAAATATGAATATATTATAGTCGATACTGCACCAATTGGTATTGTTAGTGATACCAAAACGTTAATGCAACATTCCGATTTAAACTTAATTATAATTAGAGAAGACTATGCACAAAAAGATTTCATAAATACTTTAGAAGAAATTGTATCTAAACATAAGTTTAAAAATGTTGGATTAATTTTAAATGCATCAAAAGCAAAAGGTGGCGAATATGGTTATGGATGTAGTTATGAATACGAATATGAGAATAAATAATGAACATATTTTCTATTCTACATAAGAGTAATCCTACTCAAGATTATAATCCTTTTAAAGTTGATATTCATTCTCACCTCCTTCCTGAAATTGATGATGGTGTTCAAAGTTTAGAGGAATCTATTTCTCTAATTAAAAAATTTAAACTTTTAGGCTATACAAAATTAATTACAACTCCTCATATTATTAGTGACTTTTATCCCAATACACAAGAGATTATTATGGAAAAACTATCTCTTGTACAAGATGCAATAAAAAATGAAAATATTGATATAATTATTGAAGCAGGGGCTGAGTATTATCTTGATATGCATTTTCTATCCCTTATTGAAACACAAAATATTATTCCATTCATGAATCATTATGTACTTTTTGAAACATCTTATACAGATAAACCCATAATATTGGAACTTGCTATTCAAAGTTTATTAGAAAATGGATATATTCCTGTTATGGCTCACCCTGAACGATATCACTACTTACACAACGATATGGAAAAATATAGAAATCTTAAAGCACTTGGTGTGCTGTTTCAAATTAATGCTAAATCATTATTTAACAAAACATCCCCATCTTATAAACTTGCTTTAAAATTAATACAATTAGGTCTGGTAGACTTTATTGGCAGTGATGCACATCGTATGAATGACTTAAATAAATTAGAGTTTTTTCTAAAAAGTAAAACGTGTAAACAAATGATTAGATTAAATAATATTAAAAATAACTACTAAATTCATAAAATTTTTAAGGACAACAATGCAATATACTCAAACAAAAGAAGCTTTATTAAAGAGCCAGAAAACATGGTTAATTACAGGAGTAGCTGGATTTATTGGCTCAAACCTTGCAGAAGCACTATTAAAACTAAATCAAAAAGTTATTGCATTAGATAATTTTTCGACAGGACACCAACATAATTTAGATCATGTAAAAGCTTCTGTAACAGAGAAACAATGGGAAAATTTCAACTTTATAGAAGGTGATATAACAAATTTTGAAACCTGTAAAGAAGTAACATTAGGAGTTGATATTGTACTTCATCAAGCTGCATTAGGATCAGTTCCTAGGTCTATTGATAACCCTATACTTACAAACCATAATAATGTAACAGGCTTTTTAAATATGCTGACAGCAGCTAAAGATAATGATGTAAAACGATTTGTATATGCTTCATCATCTTCTGTATATGGAGATTCAAAAGAGTTACCAAAAGTTGAAGAGAGAACAGGTAATCTTCTCTCTCCCTATGCCGTTAGCAAATATATAAATGAACTATACATGGGTGTATTTAAAAAATGCTATAACATGGATGCAATTGGATTACGTTATTTTAATGTCTTTGGAAAAAGACAAGATCCTAATGGTGCTTACGCAGCCGTAATGCCAAAATGGATTTCACAAATTCTTAATGGCGAAGATGTTTTTATTAATGGTGATGGAGAAACAAGTCGTGACTTTACATATATTGACAATGTGATTCAAGCAAATATTTTAGCTGGAACTACTAATAATGAAGAAGCTTTTGGACAAGCATTTAATACTGCTATTGGAGGAAGGGAGACATTAAATAATCTTTACTCTGCTATTGAAAAAGGTATTAAAGAAAATTTACCAAAACTAAAAATAAAAAAACCTATTTATAGAGACTTTAGAGCAGGAGATATTCGTCACTCTAACGCAAATATTGATAAACTGAAAGAACTATTGGGATATGAACCGACGCACACACTTGAAAGTGGTCTTAGTGAATCAATAACATGGTATATAGAAGATATTCAAGGGAGAATTAAAGATGAGTCATAAAATAGCAGTAATAGGCTTAGGATACGTAGGACTACCACTAGCACATGCATTTTCAAAAAAGTATAAAGTAGTAGGCTTCGACATTGCACAATGGAGAATAGATGAATTACGTGCAGGAGTAGACAGAACCCTAGAGCTTTCAACAGAACAAGTAAATGAAGCAATTTCAAACAAAATGGAATTTACTAATATACTAGAAGAGATAGCTGATTGTAATATTTATATTGTAACTGTTCCAACTCCTATTGATAAACATAAAAAACCAGACTTAACACCTCTGCTTAAAGCTAGTGAATCTATAGGTAAAGTACTTAAAAAAGATGATATTGTTATTTATGAGTCAACAGTATACCCTGGAGCTACAGAAGAAGACTGTGTTCCTATTTTAGAAAAAGTATCTGGACTAAAGTTCAATGAAGATTTCTATTGTGGTTACTCTCCAGAAAGAATTAATCCAGGAGATAAAGAGCATACTGTTACAAAAATTTTAAAAGTAACAGCAGGAAGTACTCCTGAGATAGGTAAAAAAGTTGATGCACTCTATGCCAGCATAATTACAGCTGGAACACACTTAGCTCCAAATATTAAAGTAGCAGAAGCTGCAAAGGTAATTGAAAACTCACAAAGAGATATAAATATTGCTTTTGTAAATGAACTTTCAATGATCTTTAATCGTTTAAATATTGATACTAATGCCGTACTAGAAGCTGCAGGAACCAAATGGAACTTTTTACCATTTAAGCCAGGTCTTGTTGGTGGACACTGTATTGGTGTTGACCCTTACTACCTCACCCATAAAGCTCAAGAGGTAGGGTACAACCCAGAAATCATCTTAGCAGGACGTAGACTCAATGATAATATGGGAATCTATGTAGCTAACCAAGTAATTAAACTTATGATTAAAAAAGGTCAAAAAATAGAAGGTTCAAAAGTTCTTGTTTTAGGAATTACTTTTAAAGAGAACTGTCCAGATATTAGAAATTCACGTGTAATTGATGTTATTAAAGAACTTCAAGACTTTGGATGCAATGTTGAAGTAAGTGATTATTGGGCTGATAATGAAGAGGTTGAGCGTGAATATGGATTAACCATTAAAGAAAAAGTTAATACCGATGAATACAATGCTATTGTTTTAGCTGTTGCTCATGATAAGTATAAAAACTCTAAGTTTAATAGTAGTTCACAAGTTATTTTCGATATTAAATCTATACTTGAAAATTATGATGGTAGACTATAAATAAGATAAACCTATAAAAGGTTTTATCTTTATTTACAAAAAGATACTCCTAATATATCTTGTATAATTAGAAGCATCTTCTGTGCTAATCTTTTTCTATCATAATCTTTAGCTAATTTCTTACATCCATCTTGACATGTAATATACTTTTTTTCTTCTTTGATTTCTTGTAATTTTATAATAAAATCTTTTTCATTTTCTGGTTTAAAACAGACTCCTGCACCATACTTTTCTAAAATATTTTGTGCTTCCCCTTCAACTCCTAATAATGTAGGTTTTCCCATAGCTGCAGCTTCAAAAATTTTTGAAGGAATAACTGTTTTAAAATTACTATTATTTTTTAAAGGTGCAAGAGAGATATCACAAATAGAAAGATACAAAGGTACTTTATCTTTTGGTATTGGATTCATAAATGTTATATTTTTCAAGTTCAAGCTATTTGAAAGTTCAATCATTTCTTTTTTTATTGCACCATCTCCAATAAATAAAAAATGAATACTTGGGTCTTTTATTTTAGAAATAGCTTTGACTATAAAGCATAAACTATGTGCCATACCATGTGTACCAATGTAACCTACAATAAACTTATTTTCTAATTTTAAACTATTGATTAATTCTTCATTTTTAGAACAAACATTAAAAAGTTCATTATTAGAACCATTAGTTACAACTGTGATTTTAGTGGAATCAATACCTCTAGTAATTAAATTTTCTTTAAATGCATCAGTTACAGCGATTATTTTGTTGGAACTTCGATACAATCCTAATTCAATTTTTTCTAAAAAATTTATTAACTTTTCATGTTTAACTGCACCTACAGTACGTAAACTTTCTGGCCAAATATCTCTTAATTCAAAAATCCATGGTTTTCTTTTACATTTTGAAAGAGCATATCCTGTCCAAGTTGTAAAAAATTGTGGAGATGTCGCAACAATAATATCAAATTTTTGAAACAAACCAACAAAAAATGCCATAAAGGCATAACTTAAATAATCAACAATACGTTTAAAGAAACCTTGATTTGCTGTCATATATGTCCATATACGAATAACTTTTATACCATCAAGATACTCAACATGATAAAGTTTATTTTTATAGCCATTATATATTTTACCATGTGGAAAATTTGGATGACAAGTTATTATTGTAACCTCGGCACCTTGTAAAGCCCATTCTAAACAATGTTCATAGGTTCTTGTAGCAGGGGCATTTACCTCTGGAGGAAAGTTATCTGTTAAAAATAATATTTTCATTTTTAAATATTCTTCTTTTATTGTTTTTTAGTAATATATTTCTATTATAACAAAATAATTTTAATTAATAAACATATAATATAATATTTAATAACATATTATATCACTTGTGATTATATGGTTTTATTTACTATGATTTCCACTCTTAATGTCTTTAAAAACTTAACTTCTAATACTAAAGCCTCAATGTTTACATTAAATTTAGGGGCAAATTGATAAGTACTAATTGTGTAATCATTAGATTTAAATACTATTGTTTCCAAAATTTCTTCTTTACTAACTTCTGGATGAAAATGAAACCTTGCTATAGCTTCAACTTCTTTATTCATATTGTCTTCAATAATAATTATATCTTCTAAATATGTCCATTTTCTAGTATGATTTATCTTTTCTTTTTTATACCCATCATGTGTTGCTTCAATACTATTAATTGACTCTTTAATATCAGTTATATTGGCTCTATTTGCGACTCTAAATCCACCCCATACTTGACTTTGCTCTTTCTTAGCAATTTGAACAGTATTATGTGCCTTTGTTGAGCGCTCACTCATACGTTGTGCATTATTTTCATAGGTACTTAAACCAGTATCTACAATAAAAGGTTTTCCATAGAGTTGTAATTCAAAATTAAAAGTATCACTATGTGCATGCCCTGGAATATAATCTGGACCAATTGCACCTACATCTATAACAATCTCATAATTAGTACTTTTAAACTTCCTATAACCACTCTCTAAAAGTTTACAACTTTTCATCTCTATACTTAATCTTTTAGCATACTCAAATAACTCTAATGTTGTGGGAGCAATACCCATTGCACTATCATTAAGAAGAGGTATTGAGCCATTTATATACGTCATATTATCTAACCAGCCAAGCATAAGCTCTGCTTTATTACTTAATAATTCCAAAAGCTCTTGATTCTTCCACTTATTATTTTGAATCAAATTTATACAATCAAGTATCCTACATAGCATTAACTGATGATACATAGGACTCAATTCAAAATGCCCACCATCTTTTAAAATTTGTTCCTCTAGCTCTTCTATTAAAATTCTTTTAGAAATTGAATATAGTTTTTCATCTTCAAAATAATAAGTAGCAAATAATAATCCAAAAGCATTCTCTAAAAGGTGGTTACCTAGCAGATGATATTCTAGATTATCAATTAAAATATAACTTTGAGCATATAAAGAATCATTAATTTCTTGATTATTAATTTTATGTAAAACTAAAAATTTTATCCAATTAATCAGACGAAGACTTGTAGGAAATGCTTCATTTCCAGAATTAATATTTTCAATATTCTTTATATAGTTTTCAATTAATTCTAGACCTACTTCTGTAGACATTTTATTTTGATTGAGATATTCAAAATAATTTAAATTATATGTCCATAATTTTCCATATTCTATATAGTTCCAATCGATTTTGTGAAACTTTTTATCTAAATTAACAAACTGAAAATGATTATCTAAAAAATAGGACTGGTAATTTTTAATACTATTCATAAAAATAAGATTCTGAGCGTTAGACTTTTTTTTAAAGGAGTAATCAAAAAAATAAAATCTACGAACTTTTTTACGAAGAAAATAAAAAGCCCTATACTTAATTTGTATAGGCTTTAAAAATTTTATTGTATTAAAAAGTAAAAGTAGTTTAGTCATTTATTTGAACTAACTTACTATTTTTAATAGAACTCAAAATTTTAAAAGTTGTTTTTGTTGTATTATAAATACTTTCAAATGAAATCGCAGGAGTTCCACTTTTCAGAGATTTTTTAAAGGCTTCAAATTCAGCTTTAAACCCTTTATCTTGATTTGAACTTTTTGATTTATCCACTTTACCATCTTTAAAAATAATTAATTCTCTAAAATCTGTCATTTGCATACTTATTTGATTTCCAAAAATTTCAATATACTCTTTAGGCATAGCCATATCTCCATAAGCATAATAAGCAATAGTTGCAGTACTTCCATTTGCATAATTTAAAATAATATTAACGTTATCTTCATCAGGAATTGACTGGTTATTCTTTTTAAGAGTACTTGCATAAACAGAAGTCACTTCACTATTTATGAGGTATGAACAAGTATCAATAAAGTGACAAACCTCACCAATTATTCTACCTCCTCCTAACTCTCTATCTTGAATCCAAACATTTTTAGGAATTATTCCAGCATTAACACGATAGTTAACAGAAACTTGTCCACTTAAATTTTGTCTCATTTTCTCAATCATTGGGGAGAAACGTCGGTTAAATCCAACTTGAACAATTGTTTTACTTGTATATGCCTCTTTAATTTTTTCTAATTCATCCTCATAAATACATAATGGCTTCTCAACAAAACAATGCTTATTACTCTCCATTGCTTTTAGAACTGATACAGCATGATGATTATGTTGTGTTGTCACAACAACAGCATTCACTTCATCATTAGAAAATATCTCATTACTATCGGTTGTGATGTACTTAAAGTCATATTTTTTTCCAATACCTTCTACACTTACACCAGTAGCCGTACAAACACTTACTAACTCATAGTCACCTACTTTTTGCATATTTGGTAAAATGACTGCTTTTGTAAAGTTCCCTGCACCAATAAGTCCTACATTGACTTTATTATTTGTTATCACTTTATCTGTACGTTTTAGTACTTTATGTTCTTTGAGATTAATATCTGAATCATATTTAAGAACAATTGCTAAATAATCTTCTTTAATCTTACCTTCCAATAGATCATAAGCTGCCATAGCATCATCAAATACATAGCTATGAGTCAATAGCTCTTTTGGTGAAATTTTTCCCTCTTCAATAAGTCCTAAAAATGCTTCAAAATTTCTCTGCTCTGTCCATCTAACTAAATCATATGGATAATCAATACCCTTTTCTTCATAATTAGGATCATATCGTCCTGGTCCATATGCCATTGAGAGCCGAAGATCTAACTCTTTCTTATAGTAATCATTTCTTGGGATGTTCATACCAACAAGTCCAAGAAAAACAACTCGTCCTCTCATTCTAGAAATCTCTGCTGCATCAATAACTGGCTGATTAGACATCGTAGAAGCAGCAATAATTACAGCATCAACCCCTTGACCATTTGAAAATTCATTTGCTTTTTTAATTAAATCATTAGCATGACAAACCTCATCGGCACCAAGTTTTTTAGCCAATTCAATTTTTTTAGGATCAACATCTGAACCAATAACTTTACAACCATTTGCCTTTAGCATTTGAACTGCCAATTGTCCTAGTAAGCCCAGACCAATAACAGCAATACGTTCTCCTAATTTAGGTTCCGTTTTTCTAATAGATTGTAAAGCAATTGCTCCAACGGTTACAAAAGAGGCATCAATATCATCAACACCCTCTGGAATCTTTACCATAAGGTTTTTAGGTACATAATTAATTTCACTATGATTAGCATACCCTGCACCACCACAAGCAACTCTATCCCCAATATTGATACCTGTTAAATTTTCACCAACTTCAATAACTTTACCAGCAAGACTATAGCCTAAAGGAATAGGTGTATCAAGTTTTGTAAAAACTTTTTCTAATGTATTCTTTACACCCTCTTTTTTCATTTTATCTACAACTTGTTTTACCAAGTCAGGTCTATCTTTTGCTTTAGCAAGCATAGATTTTTTAGCAAAATCTACCAACATCTTTTCAGTCCCAGCACTTACTAAACTTACAGTTGTTTGAATTAATGCACCATTCTCTTGACATACAGGTGCAGGCACTTCAAAAAGACCTAATTCCCCTGTTTTAAAACTTTGTATAAGTTGCTTCATTTTTCACCTTTTGTATAAAATATTATTAAAAATTCATTATACATGTTTTTACAATAATATTAAATAAAAAAGATTAGTTTTAAACTATTTATCAACTAAGGAGTTTAAATAGACTTCTAAGTTGGTATAACCTTCATGATTTAAGTTTTTATTGTTTCTATCTTTTGAATTATAAGGATCTAATTCTTTTGAAATCTCCCAACTATCTGGTATTCCATCATGATCACTATCTAATAAAGGTGTTGCACCTTCTAAAACTGGCCATCCTCCAACTTCGGAAGGGTCATTAACAAAACCTTTTGGTGCTTTTCCAGTTCTAATAAATTTAATAACTCTAGTATCTGCTTGATCTCGCCTAGGATATATCGCTCCTGCTTTTGCTAAAACTAAAATATAGGCTTGATGTACATCTTCTTTTATAATTGGTGCAAACTCATGTGGCAGTACTCTATCTTTAACATGTCCATCTGTATCATTATTTTTTAAAGATGGATGTAGTATTCGTATATTTGTCTCTTTTTCATTATTTGTTATACGAAAAAATGCATCATAGTTATTTTTGTAATATACAGAAGAGTTAGAGTCATAACCATTATTTGAATCATATACACGTATAGGTGGACGAATATGTCTATATGATCTAAAATAGTTTCCAATGAAGTTAGCACGTACTTTTGCCTTGTATGGTATTACATATACTTGATATTGATAATTGACAATCACATTATTTACTGCATCAATATCACTACTTTGAATTAGAGGATTTCTTTTGTAATTTCTATAGATTATATTATGATGAAAAGAAATATTTCGACTATCTTCCGATATCATAGAACCTCGACTATGTGCCCAAATATTCTCTCCATTTATTCTTTTACAAGGCTCCCAATTTTCACCTTTACTGCCTCCTGTATATATAGAACAATGAAGCCCTTCAGCAATAATTGACCATTGCATGGTTACATTATCAGAAAATGATCCAGCATTCATAGTCTCATCAACACCCCAAAAAGCTGACACATGATCTACAATAATATTTTTTTTACGAGTATATCTATTGGGAGACTTAATATTTAAAGCACATACACCCGAATGAGCTTTTCCTGGTCGAATTCGTAAATAACGAACAATTACCTCATTTGCTCTAATACTTATACCACCATTCTTAATTTGGATACCATCTCCTGGTGCTGTTTGACCAGCAATTGTAATAAAATCATTTTGAATAATAATATCTTTACCTTTTAAATCAATTGTACCCCCAACTCGAAAAACAACTGTTCTTGATTCATTCGACTCACACGCTTCTCTAAAAGAGCCAATTCCTGATTCCTTTAAATTTGTTACCTCAATAACTCTCCCATACCGTCCACCTACTGTTTTAGCACCAGCCCCTTGGGCTGATGGAAATGCAAGTAGTTGCCCTTCATCGTTATTTTCACTATTACTATTACATGCAGTCATTGCTAATACAACAATAGAGCTAATAGCTAATAAATAAGTTTTCATAAATCATTTTCCTAAAATAGATTTAGTATCTTTTTACAATTCTTTTCGATACTATGGTTTTTTACTATAATCTTCCTACTATTGAGGGAAAATAAATCCCTTAATCTTTTAGATTCACCTAAGTTTAAGATTGAATTAAAGATTTCTTTTTTATTATTTACATCAATTAAAAAACCATTATAATTATTAATAACACTTTCAGATATTGCACCTACATTTGTTGCAATTATTGGTAACCCATTATTTAATGCTTCTAAAATGACATTAGGAAAACCTTCTGCATGTGAAGGAAGGACTAATACATCTGATTTCTTATAATATGATTCTACTTCAGTATGATCTTTCCATCCTGTAAACTCAACATTCATAGCATTTACACTTTTAGCTTTTAACTCTTCTAAAAGTGTTCCACCTCCAACAAATATAAACTGATACTCATCTAAGACACTGTTTTCTAAAATTACTTCAAGTAATTCATTTACTCCTTTTTCTTTTACCATCCATCCAATATATATAAAAGTTATTTTTGGTTTACTAATATATTCATATTCTTTTTTTATCTCAATCCAATTTAATAATTTGACTAATTTTTCTTGTTTAATTCCTATATTTAGATAAAATTCTTTCCAATCACCACCTTGATGACCAATATAAGTCAGTTTATTCATTAAAAGTTTTTTAATAGGTACTTTATAATTCTTATTTTTAATAGCTTTCATAAAATGACCAGAGCGAATAAAAAACAGTGTTTTTACTCCCATTTTTTCGATTAGTAATGCAAAAATTAATTTTTCCCAATATCCAAAACCATAAGAGACAAAGACTACTGCTCCATGAAATTCTGAATTATTTAAAATTTTTTTTAGCTCTAAATATTTATAGAAAGAGTCTTTTAATTTTACTTTTATAGATTGAGGAGGAAATGTACTTCTAAAAGTATCTATAATAGTATATGGAGAATTTGTCTTTTCTAAATAATGAACTAAATTAGTAATGGCAGTTAATTGTCCCCCTGCATGATTTATATTTTTATTAAATGGATTTGGACCTAAAATTAATATCTTTTTTTGCAACTATATTCCTTTATACTTTTGTAAAAAAATTATTTATATCAACAAGTTTATCCATGTAGTTATAATCATTTACATTCATTCTTTTATATTTTAAAATCGCATCAGATAACGCTTGACTATCTTCAACATCAACAAGAAAACCACTTGAATCATCTATCAATTCACTCATATATGGAATACATCTTGTGGCAATAATTGGTTTTTTGAGATATATATTTTCAAGTACAGCATTAGGTAAACCTTCTCTTCTTGAAGATAATATAAAAAGATCGGAAAAGAAAAAGAACTGAAAAGGATTCTCTTGATAACCCCAAAATTTTACTTTATCTTCAATCAAAAGTTTTTTTGCCAAGTCTTTTAAGTTCTGTTCCTCTCCAGCATCTCTACCAATTATATTTAGATAAAAAGTGCTATCTTTATCCAAAACTTTTCTAAATGCATAAAGCAAAATATCAAAACCTTTAACATCTGACAATCTACCTGCTGCAACAATATTTATTACATTTGGATTAAAAAGATTTTTAGTTTTTTTAATCTTTTCATCAATCATTTTTGTATCAACTGGGTTTAAAAAAACTGTAATCTTATGACTATCAATTTTATGGTATTTAGAAATCTCATCTTTCATTTCAGGTGTTTGAGCTAAAACAATATCAGCTCTCCTATATGCTCTATCAATAAAATATTTCATAGCAGCACTAATCTCTTTTCTTGAAAATAAAAGTTTAGGAGAAGAAGGACTAATAAAAATAGTTTTGGGTTTTTTTTGTAAATTTATTAATGCTAAATCAATAGCTATATGTGTCCTAAATAGCGTAGAATAAATTATATCAGCTCTAATCTTTTTTAAATTTCTTCTTAAGGAAAAAACAGAAAAAAGTGTTCTTTTAGATTTCAAATTAATAATAGTTACATTTTTAGGTACTTGGGCTAATAAAGGACCTTCTTTACTTACTAATATTAAAAAAATTTCAAATTTTTGGGGATCTAATTGTCGCATCAATGTGATTGTTACCCTTTCAGCACCCCCACCATTTAATGTTGCAAGAAAAAAAACAATTTTTATTTTCATTTTCATTTTATACCTTATAATTTAATATAATTGATTGTTAATACAAGTGTTATATAAAACAGTGTTACACCTACCCAAATAATTGTACGTTTACTTGTTTCTATTTTTAAATAACTCATAACCATAAGTAAGAATACAATTGGATAAACAGCCATCTGTTTACGTTGACTAAAGTCGATTACCGAAATTAAAGTAATATATAACATCGAAAAAACAAATAATAACAGTAATTTTAAATCTAATGTTTTTAAAATCTTTACTTTAAAAATACCATATAGCAAAAATACCCATCCATATATCCATAAAATACCTGCCATTAAATAAGTTAATTCGAGTAACCCTTTATGTCCACCTTTAAAAATAAAAGAAGGTGGGAAAGGTTGTATTTGACCAAAACCAAACAGAGCTAAAATATTTAAACCAAATGGTAATTTAGCTATTTTAGCACCCATAGATCCAGCAGAAGCCCCAGCTTGAGACCTTTGTGCTGAACTGGAAGACGTTTGATTTAACATATCAAATAGAAAGTCTAAACTAAATACGATAGCAATTAATATCAATAGTAGCATTATATAAACAGAAAATTTAATTGCTCTACTATTGATAGTATTTTCAATCATAACAAAAAAATAAATTGAGACAAACCCCAACATAAATACTCCTGTTTGTTCACGTAAAGTATAAGAAAAAAATATAAATATTGAAAGAAGTAAAATGTTTAATAACGATACTTTTTTTAAAATAAGATACATGGACAAAATAAACATTAATGCAATATGTGTATCTCGTAATAATGTACTTGCAAAATAAGGAATGAAAGAGAAAAAACCATAGAGAAGTGTTATTTGAAAAGATACTTTACTTGAAAAATATAAACGGCTAATTCCATACATTGCCATGGGAATTAAAGCAGCAACAAAACTTACACCAAACTTCTGAACCAAAACACTGTTTTCACCATAAAGATTTGCAATATATGTAATAACACCATACCAGTATGCAACACCATAGGTATCACCATATTCTCCTATATTTGCTATATCTGAAAAGCTATAGCCATCTTTAATTAACAGATAAACAGCATTTGAAGTTCTAAAGAACCATAACTCATCAGCTTTAATATTTTCTACACCATAAAAATTGATCAAACATAAGGATATAATTAAATTATATCCTATATAAATAGCAAAAAATAATAAAAATATATAAATTGAGTTTTTCTTATCTGCCCCAATATTTACAATATAACTAATTCCTACACCCAAAAAAGTAAATATTACAGTCATAGCAAATATTGCTAAGTTATCGTCCATTATAAAACTAATAAATGAAAATCCAAAAAGTACTAATACAACATAAGCTAATATAGTATTTGAAAAAATTAAATTTTTATGTTTCATTTTTGTATACTCAATATAACTTTTTCCCACTCTTGAACAATGGAATTTATAGAATATTTTTGTGATATTTCAACTTTAGCATTTTTACCTAAACTATTTCGTAAACTTTCATCTTCAATCAGTCTTTTTATTTCGCTTGACAGCACTGTTACATTAGATGCAGGTACCAAAAGTGCATTTTTGTTATGTGTAATAATTTCAGATGGTCCATAGTTACAATCAAAACTAATTGAAGGTAACCCAACTGACATTGCTTCTAGTAAAACATTTGGAAACCCTTCGGTTAATGAACTAAGGACAAATATATCAGCATGTATAATTGTATTTCTTGGATTATCTATTCTTCCTGGTAATGATATTCTATTTTGTAAATTCTTTTTTACAATTAACTTTTCTAAAATATCTCTATCTGGACCTTCTCCAAAAATAACTAAATCCCAATCTGGATAATCTTTAGCAATTAAAGAAAACGCTTCAACTAGTAAATCAAACCCTTTATATTCGAGTTTAAATCGTCCTACAGAACATATTGTCTTATTATTAAATTCAAACATAATTTTCTCATTGTTTAAAACTATAGGAGGTATAGGGTTGGAAATTACATTTATATTTAATTTTTCAATACTTTCATAAAATTTTTTTACTTCTTGTGTTTGAATAACTAATGCGTTGCTTAAAGGATAAAAAAACTTTTTCTTCCTAAAAGATACTCTGTCTAATGTTGGATTATCTCTATCTGAAATAATTAATGGTACTTTTGAAGCAAAAAGTGAAATAATAGATAATATATTTAAAGTACTAATGAAACTAATAACAACCGTAGGATTTTCTTTTTTAATTAAATTTCGGATACTTCTTGCTAAAGTAAATAATTTTAAAATTTTATTTGCTATCTTAAATTCTTTTTTTATGGTTAAATCAATACGTTTAATTCGACTATCTAACTGATAAAAATCATTTTTACCTTCTATTCGATGTGTTGAAACAATAGATACATCATGGTTATTCTCTACCCAATAATTTGAAAGTTCACTAACAACCCTTTCGGCTCCACCAGAGGACATTGCACCTATTAAAAAAATAATTTTCATTTTTATATTTCCGAAATGGTATATCGGTATTTTCCTGTTTTATTTTGAGAAATACTTTCTAAAAATTCAAATTCAACTTTACAGCTTTTACCCATAACCAATTTAACCTTTTCTGCTATTTCATTAATATTATTTTGCTTTATATTTCCAATTTTGACAATCTTAATGACAACTTTATTTAATGATTTTTGAACTACTTGAAAATTTTTAATATTACCTTGATTTAAAACTACACCAATCAAATGAATAAAATATTCTGCTGCGACAATTGAACCTTCTTTTGTTTTAAATACATCCGTTACTCTTCCTGTAACCTTTTCTAATTTAGGATAGTTACAACCACATAAACAATTTGTATTTTGCATAAGAATACCCATATCTCCAATTTTATAACGTATTAAAGGCATAGAGTAGTTATTAAGTGTCGTAATATATAATTCACCCTCTTCCCCATATTCACAAGGAGTACCATCTTCTCGTAACACTTCAACGAATGTCTGTTCAACCATAATATGCAAACCATCTTGAGATTTACATTCAGAGGCAATAGAACCAATTTCTCTACTTCCATAATGATTATATGCTTTACATTGAAATACTTCTTCTATTGTATCTCTCATAAAATCATAGACTGTACCAGCTGCCAGATGAATAGCCTTTTGTTTTTTTACTTCAATATTATTCTTTTTTGCAAACTTTGCTATTTCATAAATAGATTGTGCATATACTTTGATTAATTGAGGCTGACCTCTATTTAAAATTTTTATATATGCTCTCATATCTTCTTCTGACATGTTAAAACTATTTAATACCAATTTATTTTGAATAAAATCTTTCAATGCTGATTTTAATGGTTTTTTACCTTCAAAAGTATCTCTTTCTGCTCCCCAAATTACAACCATATCATCATAAAGTTCAAAGCCTCTCCAGAATAGAGCTAACTGAGTATTTACTTTATTATCTAAGGCATAATTTTTATCTTGCATAAAACTAATTGGCTCACCAGTAGAGCCACCAGTTGTATTTTTAAAACTTTCTCGATTGGCTATATCATCTGAATATAAGTTCTCTTTTTCTTCAAGAAGAATATTTTTTGTTAATATTGGAAGTTTAGTAATTTCATCTAAACTTTTTAAAAAAACTTCATTATTTTTTATAATATTTATTTCATTAAGTATTTGATGATAATATGGAATATGATTATAGGCATGCGTTAATAATTTATTTAAAGAGTTTAATTGCTGAATTTTTATATCTTCTATAGATAAATATTGATTTTTTTTAATTTTTTTATATTTAGAGATAAACTTTTTATGTCTTAAGTTTAATCTAAAATAATTTAAATTTTTCTGAATTGAAAACACCTATGTACCACTCTTTATCTAATATTAAACCGAATAAAATTTAATATGTTTTAATCAATTGTACAACAGATGATATTAAAAAATATTTAATATCATAGTTGATTTTTTTTATATAATTGTTTAGTATGCATTGCTGCACCTTTTGTATTTAAATGATAATTCGTATCATAAAAATATTGAGTATCATATAAAAAGTCACTTGGCTTACCTATGATTTTTAAGTTATTCTTTAGTAAATAATTTATTAAATTAGTAAAATATTTTTGATACTCTTTTGTAAAGTATTCTTTATGTCGTAGGGTAGCAGGAAAAGATACCAATACTTTAATATTATTTTTTATACACCATTTATTAAATTTAAGCACAGATAATAGACCTTTTGTTTCAACATTATCTGGAATAATAAAAGGCATAAACTTTTTTATATCTAATCCTTTATTTTTACTCTTCTTTAGCGTTTCATCTCCATTTGCATTTATGGTATCACTGTTATATTTAGAACCTTTTTTTGATTCATTAGGAACTACTCTATTTTGCTTAATCGCTCTAATATACTGTAATGGAGTTGCGATTGAATTAAGCATAGTAATCTTATCTAATAAGCTCATCTCGAATAAAAAAAAGTTTTTATCATGCGTTAAAATATAATCTGTTCTCATTGTAGACTGTTCACCATTCCATACTAGGTTTGGATATTCTAAAATAATTAGAACTGAATCACCAGAATTCAAATCTTTTTTTGTTCTATATAAAATATAATCTGATTTAAGTCCTGCATTTACACCTAAGTTAACAACAGGGACATTAAGTTTTTTTTCAAGATAATTAGTCTCAACACTAAAAAGAACTCCACTACCACCTGTAACAATTAACTTTGGTTGTAAAATACTTTTTGCATAACTATCTTTCTTTAAATATACTTCTTTAATCCAACTGGTACTTAAAGGCACTTTGTAAAAAATATAATTAACTAAAGATATTAGTATCATAGAACTTAAAATAGAAATAAAAAATATTTGTATAATTTTTTTATTTGTAACGTTCATTTATTATTCCCTTTTTAAAAATTAAAATATAAAAATTCAGATTTTACATTTATCATTGAAATTAAAGCATAGTAGAAAATAAAACCAAAGAATAAAGTATGTCTTCTTTTTATCTCTATACGACTTACATAAGTTATCGAATTTTTAAAAAATAGAACAATTATTAAAGCTGACACAAGAGAAAGCAACGTCCAATTTGAACCTTTTATCGCTAAAAAAGTATACTCAATACTATTAAAATCTAACATTCCATTTAAAACTTTAAGTGCATCTGTCCATTCTTTAGCTCTAAAAAACACCCAAGCTACATTAATAAAATTGAAAGTTATGAACCATGAAACCCAATTCCATAATTTAAAACCTATTTGACTCCATCCTTTATGAAGAGTCAATGCTACACCATGAAGAAGACCCCAAAAAAGGAATGTCCATCCAGCACCATGCCAAAGACCACCAATAATAAATGTACTTACTAGGTTAGTATATGTTCTAATTTCACCTTTACGATTTCCTCCTAAAGGTATGTATATGTACTCTTTTAAAAACCTACTAAGTGTAATATGCCATCGTCTCCAAAAATCTTGAATATTTGTGGCTTTATATGGAGAATTAAAATTAATTGGTAGCTTAATATTAAATAAAAGTGCTACACCTATTGCCATATCTGTATATCCACTAAAATCAAAATAGAGTTGAAAAGTATAAGAGAGAGATGTTGCCCATGCTTCAACAAAATTAAGTGTCATTGCAATATCAAACCCATTTGTTGCCCAAGTTGCAAAAGTATCAGCAATTACAACTTTTTTAAATAATCCAATTGAAAAAATAAAAAGTCCTAAAACTATATTTTTATAATTTTTAACCAAATTTACATTTGACGAAAATTGAGGCATCATCTCTTTATGATGAACAATAGGTCCTGCAATAAGTTGAGGAAAGAATGTTACAAAAAGAGCATAGTTTAAATAGTTATACTCTTTTGTCTCTTTTTTATAACTATCTACTAAATATGAAATTTGTTGAAATGTAAAAAAAGAGATAGCTAAAGGTAACGCTAAACCTAATATAGGTATATTCTTATCTGAGATTAAATTAATATTTTCAATTAAAAAATCTGTATATTTAAAATATCCTAGTAATAATAAGTTCATAACTATAGAGAATATTAATAGTAATTTTTTTGAAACTATTAAATCTCTATTTTTTCCTAATTGAATAGCAATATTATAATTAAATAACATTGATACTAAAATAATTGGTAAATAAGCTACATTCCACCAACTGTAAAAAAATAAACTAGATAAAACTAAAAAAGCTTTACTCCCATCTATTATTTTTTTACCAGTTAAGTAAAAATAGATAAAAAAAGTTATAGGTAAAAAAAGAAATATAAATTCATAACTATTAAATAACACTATTTTCCTTATATTTATCAATATTTCTTTTATTAATATTAGTTTTAAACATATTATACCTTTTTTCAGAATAAAAAGTTTTTTTTTATTAAATATTTTTATCCTATTTTAGTATTATTATGAAAAAAATTAAATGGAGAACATATTATGCATTTAAATAATTTTATAGATGAATTAAAAATTAAAAAAGGTGATACTTTACTTATCACAGGGAATACAATTAAACTTTTAAAAAAGTTTAAAAGAACGCAAAAAGAGTTTAGTTTAAATCATTTTATTGATAAAGTTATTCAAAAATTAGGAGAAGAAGGAACACTTATTTTTCAAACTTTCAATTGGGGTTTTTGTCGAAACGAACCATTTGATATTCTTAATACAAGATCACAAACAGGGGCTATTGGAAATATCGCATTAAAAAGAGATGACTTTATTCGAACTAAACATCCTATATATTCTTTCGCTGTTACAGGAAAATATAAAAATGAACTAGCAAATTTACATAATATTGGTGCTTTTGATATAAATTCACCTTTTGCTTTTATGCATGAAAAAAAAGCTTCTATGATTATCATTGATTTAGATTTACAAAATTCATTTACTTTTGGTCATTATGTTGAGGAATTAAGAAATATTTCATACCGATATAATAAACATTTCACCTCTAAATATATTGATATAGATGGGCATGAAGAGATGAAAACTTATGATATGTATGTAAGAGACATCGAACATAATGTACAGACTTCAATTCATGCCCTAGAAGATTTATTTGTAGAACAAAATGCAATGATTACATATAATATTGACGGTATTCAAATACGAAATATTGATTTAAATACTGCTTTTACGATAGTAGATAATGATATTATTTATAACGATGCAAAAAATTTATATATTATAGAAGATAGCTGATTTTAATTTTTTTCTAAAATCAACTTCTCTTCCAGTATAACAGCTTCATTATAAAGTAACTGCATATCAACTTGAAGCTTGTTACTTATTTCATAAAGGTCTATTGTACCATCACAATAATATAACAACCACAAAATAATACTTAAAGCAGAAATATTACTATTTGGCAATAAAGCACCTCCTGTCTTAGGGTACAAATCATACTTACTAAGCATAACTTCACCATTTGGATATAAGCTTTTATAGCTGATGTTTTTATCCATTTTCTCTATAAGTTGCACATATAAATTCAGCGTTTCATTTATGTACTTTCCCTTAACAAAATCAAGATTATCCAAAGAAGTATGATAATAGTCATACTCATAATACTTATCTTTTGAAATGGTTACACAGTTAATTTTGAAACCTTGTGAGGAATATTGTCGTTCATCACTTCCAAAAATATCAAAAGGATAGGTAATAAATTCAATACCATTTTCAGTAAAAACTTCTTCTATCATTGCGTTAATAGAATTCTCTTTATCTAAGGACTGTTTATAACCTAATTGCCCAGGTCCCCCACAAGTAGTCAAAACGAGTCCATTTTTAACTTTTTTCATGGTCTCTTCATGTGTTGCTAAATAAGCCACAGCACCAATGGTTTCAGGTATAAAAACTATTCTATAACTGTGTTCCAATTGATCTTGTTTTGCTAAAAGCTCTTTAGCCAAGAAAGCTGCTGTTAACACACCACTTAGACTATCATTTGCCATCGAAGGATGACAAAGATAACAAGATATTAAATACTCTTTTTTACTCTTTCCTTCTATTAGTAATTCACCAATAGACAAACTACCATCTATGAATTTACTATCAATATAGACTTCGTACTCTTCACCTTCTTTAAAAAGTTCTTGATACTGATTATAACTAACACAAAATCCCCAATTTGCATTGTAGTAACTAGTACGATATGGAATTGCATCGGGTAATTTTTCAAGGTAATGCAAATGCTCTTTTAGCTCTGAAAATGACATTTTTTTATTGATAGATTGAGCATAATTAATGACATGAAGATTACACTCCAACATATCTATAATTTTTTCACCATTACTATTTTTGATCCAAGCTTCTTTGATCTTCCATTCTTTTGGAATTGTCCAAGTATAGACATCTTTACCTGTAGGGTACTCCAAAATTTCTAGAGGAACAATCTCTTGAAGTATTTTTAGGGTCTTTCTATTTCCCTCACCCATAATGCTTCTAGTAATGGGAAATAACTGCTGTAAATACTCATCAATTTCTTTACTATAATTAGTCATCGAACATGTTCCATTTTAAAACTTTATCCTCAACAATATCCATATTGGCTACTTTCCCAATAATTTCATCTATAAACCTTGGACTAATCCCTGAAGCTGGTCTCTTAAAAGTTAAGTCTTCTCTTTTTATTATGGCACCTTTAGCAATATTACAATTAGCCACCAAACTTCTTCTTGCATTATCTCTGGCTAAATTTTCACCTTCAAGTGCTTCTATTTTAAAAGTCCCCAATATTCCCATGGTATCTTTTAAATTTGATTTAAACTTTTTAAGATCATCTTTGTCCATCGCATGATAGTGATCATTTCCAACCAATGTTTTGTCATGTGTAAAGTGTTTTTCAATGATGACACTACCTAAGAGTGTGGCTACTTCACAAACCTTCATCTCTTTTGGTAAAGTATGGTCACTGTAACCAATAATATTATGAGGAAATCGAGTTTTTAAATCCATAATCATTCCTAAGTTTGCATTTTCATCCATTGTCGGGTAATTTAAAACACAATGTAAAAGAGCCAAAGGATTATTATTAGTATTTTCTATCCAGCTAACAGCTTCTTGAATTTCATGAAGGTCACTCGCCCCTGTTGATAAAATAATGGGTTTATTAAATTTTGAAATATATTGAATAAATGGCTTATTTGTTAAATCTGAAGATGAAATCTTATATACATCCATCAAGTCGTTTAAAAAATCTGCTGACTCAATGTCAAAAGGAGTACTCATAAACTCTATCTCTACACTGTCACAATATGCTTTAAGCTCTTTCATTTCTTCTATCCAAAATCCATCATGTTTTTTGAACAATTCATACTGTGAAGTTGTAGGCTCCTTCGTTGTATCCCAATAAGATGGTGACTCTTTTGATGCTAAAGTCTCGGCTTTATAACTTTGAAACTTTACAGCATCAGCACCTCCTTCTTTTGCTTCATCTACAAGTCTTTTTGCTGTATCCATACAACCTTCATGGTTAACACCTATTTCTGCAATAATATAGGGCATATAAATCTTCTGACTAGCTGGGTTAATCTTGGTAAATAATTCTGTAATTTTCATTCTTTTCCTTATAAAAAAGTTAATATTTTATCTAATACTTCATACTTGTTTTTTCTAAAATTATATTTCTTAATATTTAGAAAAAGAAGCTTTCGATAATCGTGATCTAAAATAATTTTATTAAAACTATTCTTGATAAGTTCTGCTATATCTGCTTGTTGATAAACTCCCAAATTCATAAAACCATTCTCTAATGTTGTAAATGTATGAGTAGTCTCCCTTTCATGGTGAGATATAATAATGCTAGGAATATGCATATCTGCTAATTCATATACCGTTCGTCCATTTGAAGAAAATGCAATCTGTGTTTTTTCCATAATTTTAGAAATCACCCCAATCGCTGAGGTAAATTCAATATTTTTATAGCTTATCTCTTCTAAATATTTTAAAAGTTCTGTTTTATATAAGTATCCACCACCACAAACAATATGAACTTTAATATTCTCTTTTTCTACTAAGGGAAGAATCGCTTTTAATGTTAAATGGGTTAAATTATTTTGATCTGTACCCCCAAAAGTAATTAAAACTTCATCTATCTTCTCACTAAAAGTATGAGGTATTGCCTCTTCAAATTCATCTCTTAAGGTCACGTATTTATAGCCCCATAAAAAATTACTACCAGCTATTTTGGGAGTATCATAAAGCTCATTAATAACCAAATCAGCATAACTTGCACCTTCACCTAAATCCTCAAAGTTTATTGTTTTTATCTGATTATTTTTTAACGTTTCCATATACTCTTTTGAAGTATTTAATATATCATTAATTACTAAATTAGGTTTCAATTCTAATATGGTCTTTAACGTGTCATTGGTAGAAATAACTTTATAATCCATTTCTGCTATTTTTTCTACAGCTATTTCATACGTTTCATGACAAACAAAAATAATCTCGTGATCATTAATATCATGGGCTAAAGAAAGTGCATGGTAAATATGCCCCATTCCCAATTCCAGTGAACCTAAAACATTAAATATAATTTTCTTTCTACTTAATATTTTTTCATAAATCCACCAATCTTGATAACTTTTAATCTCAATAGATCTTTCAGCAGGAATAATATATGGTATTTTTTGAATAACATTCTTTTTAAAAAAATTTGAAGAAATCATTTTAAACATATCAATTTCTTCAAAAATTTTAGTGTCTGAAAATGTTTTTATCTCCTTCAGACCATCTTGTGTATTTTCATAAAACTTCTTTGTGCTATTTCGTCCTGAAACAAGCATTTTATCTAAGGAAGTTTGTTGAAAATAGATGTAGGCATCAATGATTTCTTCATAAGTAGTTACTGGTGTATTTGATTGGTATATAATAATATCTTTTTGATTATTAATATATTTTTTTAAAAGATCTAACTTTTTTAATTCAGAAAATATATTGGCATAAGGTATATCTAATTTTGGATTATAAAAGTACTTTACTTCATTACGTTCAGCAATTAATGATATCTCTTCTGAGTCAGTTATCATTAAAATATTATTAGTACTAGTAACATTTAACGCTACATTAATTGCTCTTTGTATTAGAGTAATTCCATTAAGTTTTTTAACCAATTGATTTGGAATATTAGCATGCTTTTTAAAGGCTATAATTATAAAAAATATATTTTGAGTCAAAGTACTTTCCATCTTTTGAGTGGTTTTAATTATAACATCTAAAACTGAATATACTCGAATAAAAAAGCACATATTTAGTATGTAATTGTTAAAATACAACCAATTACTAAGTTAAGGATTTTTTATAAAAACTAAAATAGTTCATAGTGCATTATCACAGCTTATATTTATGTTTATTAGTGGTATTTTATCTTTAGCACTTCTCCCAATTCTAATCAATATGTTAGGTAAAATTGAGTATGGTGCTTTTGAACTCATCACATCTTTAATGATTATCAACTTTCTTTTAGAATTTGGAATGGGTGCCACGCTTCTAAAATTTATTCCTGAATATAAAGAGAATAGATTAAAACTTAGAGAGTTTATTTGGTCATATTTTTATATAAAACTATTAGTTACATTTATTGGTATCTTTTTTGTTGTAATCATAGGATATTATTTTGACAATATTTTTCAAATTAATCAAATAACAAATATTACTGATTTAAAATTTTCCGTTTATATCTTCGCATTAGGGATTTTACTCAGTAGTATCTCTACTTTTTTTGAAAATATATTAAAAGGTTTTATCTACTTTGCACAAATTAATATTGCAAAAATTAGTGTAACTATTTTATTCTTTCTTATATGTTATAGTTATTATTCATATTTTGACACTTACTCAATTATTCATATCTCAATCATATGGTTTGTTATTAGACCTATATTACTTATAATAACCATGTTAAGCCTACTTTTTAAACTAGATTTATTTATGATACTGATACCTTCTAAATTTAAAATCGAACTCATAAAGCCTACTTTTAAATATCTATTTGGTATGAGTTATATATCTATTGTTGCACAACTTTATAATAAATTACCAAAAGTTATTTTAGGTATTTTTTTAGGACCTATTTATGTTGGATATTGGGGAGTTATTGAACGGGTAAAACGTCCCATACTAGACATTCAAAACGCAATTTTAAAACCTCTAATCCCTTTACTTTCTGATAAAAAGCAAAAAAAACTAAGCAGAGAAAAAATTTTTCAAGCATCTCGATTAAATTCTATTGTCATATCATTTTTAGCCATTGTCGTTTTGGTCAACATTGACATGATGATTCATTTTTGGATTGGCGAAGACTTTGCAAGTGTTGCATCATTTATTAAAATAATATTTTTACCCTTTGTTGCTCCTACCAGTGGGATTTTACTCATGATGTATTATGCTGAGGGAGAAACAAAAATTAATCGAAATTTTTTGACATTAAATACAACTATTAGTTTAATCTTAGGAACAACTCTACTTTTCATATACGAAGACTTATTACTCTTTATTTATGCGTATACCTTCACCATTATCATATTGGTATTTATTAATATCTTTTCTTATTTAAAATATTTTAAAATTAACGCAAATGACTACATAAAAAATGTCATGATTCCTTTGCTACTATTAGTTATTGGTTCATTTTCTGTAAGTTATTATTTAATTTCACTGATTCCTTTTACTCTTTTAGGACTAATCATTAACTTATTTATTACCTCGGTAATATATATGATATTTGTACTTCTAGTCATGCCAGAAGAAGATAGAATATTTATAAAATCATTAATCTTAAAAAGGAGAAAATAAACGTGATAAATTATTTATGTATCATTCAAGCAAGGGTAAATTCTAGTAGATTACCTTCAAAAGTCATGTTAGATTTAGGAGGAAAAACGCTACTTCTAAGATGTATTGCATCAGTCAAAGAGTCAAAATTAATAGATAAAATTGTGGTATCCACATCTAATCAAATTCAAGATAATATTATTGAAAAAAAATTAAAGATAGTTAATGTTGACTGCTATCGTGGTAATTTAAATAACGTGCTAGAAAGATTTTATTTGACAGCATCAAAATATGAAGCTAAACATATTATACGTATTACAGCTGACAATCCATTAATGGATGGAGAAGTAATTGATAGACTTATTAAACTCTATCAATCAAAAGAGTCCGATTATAGTCGATTTTCAAATGCGATAATAGGATTAAGTGCTGAAGTATTTAGCTTTGATTCTCTAAAAAAAGCTTATGAAAATTCAAGAGATGATTATGATACAGAACATGTAACCCCCTATATAAAAGATAAATGCAATGTCCATATAGAAGATATTGATACATACTATCGTTACCCAAATTTAAGTGCAACCATTGACACCTTAGAGGACTATGTAAAAATGCAAGATTTTTATTTAAATTGTCAAGAGACAAATGAAACTATGGATATTCATAGTTTCATTAAGTATAGTGGAGAAAAAGATGAATCATAAAACTTATAATACCTTATACAACTGCTGTATTTCGAACCCATGGCTAAAAGTGGTAGAGAAACTAGATGAAGAATTAAACCTTAACCCTGTTTATTTTATTGGATGGGATGATGGTAGCCATAAAATTACAGAAAAATATGAAAAATGTTTTTTTCATCAAGTAGATAAAGCTTGGTTAGGCATGGGCTTTCCTGATATAAAATATAATTTTGATATTAGTGAAGAGTTAATTCAATCAATTTCTTTTGAAAAATCTCTTGCCATAAAAATGATGGACAGATTTGATTTAGGAAGAGGAAATTTTTCCTATACTAACCGTGAGATATTCTTCTATCAACTACTCAAGTATTGGCTAACTATAGTAGAAGAGTATGATATAAATATTATCATCTCTCCTTCTGTACCTCATAGAGTTTTTGATTATGTTTTATATATTGTTGCTAAAATTAAAAATATTAATTTTTTAATGTTCCAAATGACACCATTTACAGATAGTTCATTTCTATTAGATGATATTCAACAAACACCTAAATATTTAAAAACATATATGCAAGATAATATTGCTCAAGAGCCTCTTCATGAACATATTCAACAAAGACTAAATCAAGTTAGAGGTGAATATAAAGATGCTATTCCATCATTTATGATAGAACAACAAAATCGTTTAAATAGTCAAAATTTTATTAAAAATAATGTATTGAGAATAAAAAACTTTATACATAATCCTATACAATATTTTGACAAAGACGATAGTTATTATGTTATAGAAAAAGACTCTATCCCTTCTAATAAAAAAGATTTACAATATCATAAAAAAATAAAGAAACATAGTAATAAAAATTTTCTAAATAATTTAAAAAAAGACTATGAGTCGTTCTCTATTGAACCTAACTATAATCAAAAATACTTATTTTTAGCATTACATTATCAACCAGAAGAGACAACAATGCCTACAGGTGGTCTTTTTTCATCCCAAGAGCTTATTGTTGAGCTTTTAAATAATTTTTTAGATGATGACTATTTTATTTATATTAAAGAACATAAAACTCAATTTGATTCAAATGCACAAGGAGCAATGGGTCGTCATAAAGATTACTATAAAAACATATTAAGTATCTCCAATAGAATCAAGTTTATTACACTTAAAACCGAACCATTTAAACTAATAGATAATGCTGTAGCAACTGTAACAATAAGTGGAACAGTTGGATGGGAAAGTGCTATTAGAGGAACACCAACTATTATATTTGGTCGTGCATGGTATGAAGATATGCCTGGTATTTTCAAAGTAAAATCCATAAAAGATATTCATAATAATTGGAAAGATATTCTACACTTAAAAGGAAATATTTCAACGCAAAGCATAGATAACTATCACCAAAATATACAAAACTTTTTTATTGATGCAGCACATTATAAAGCATTTGTAAATAAAGTAGATAGAACAGAAAAAGAGAATGCTTTAAACATTGTGAATGGTATATCAAAACATTTAAATCAAATTAATTTTTTTAATGTAAAATAACAATTAACAAAGTTATAGGAAATCATTTTTTCCTATAACTAAAATATAATTATTTTATTATCCCACAAAAGTCAATAACAATTTTATTTTTATTAATTTCTAAAGAAGAAAATTCTTTATGTCCTACTAAAAAAACAATAACATCAGCTTGATTAACTGCATTATTATAATCAACAATATCAAACTCAGAGAAACTTTCAATATTTGGCTCAACTGCTAGAATATCTAAATTATCAGCTCTTAACTGACGAGTAATATAAAGTGCTGGAGATTCACGCAAATCATCAATATTTGGCTTAAATGCAAGTCCCATACACGCGACTATGGCTTTTCTCTGATGTTCTTTCTCAAAACTCAATGCTGCATTTTTTACTTTTTCTATTGCCCATTCTGTTTTATATGTATTTACTTCTCTTGCTGTACGAATCATCTTTGCATCTTCTCCACCAGCATGTACAATAAACCATGGATCAACAGCAATACAATGTCCACCGACACCAGCTCCTGGTTGAAGTACATTTACTCTTGGGTGTCTGTTTGTAAGAGAGATGAGTTCCCAAACATCAATACCAAACTTATCACAAAGAATAGAAAGCTCATTTGCAAAAGCTATATTAGTATCTCTAAATGAGTTTTCTGTTAGTTTTGCCATCTCTGCTGTCTTAGCATCTGTAGAAAGTACTTCACCGTCAACAAAAGTTTTATAAAACTCTACAGTTTTTTGGGTAGCTTCAGGTGTTGTACCTCCTACAATTCTATCATTTTCTACAAGCTCACGCATAATTTGTCCTGGTAGTACTCTTTCAGGACAATGTGCAATATAAACTTTGGAAGTATCAATCCCCTCTTCTTTTAAAACCTCTTCAACTTTATGGGTTGTTCCAACAGGAGAAGTTGACTCTAAAATTACAATATTATTTTCTTTTAAATAAGGAGCAATTGCTTTTGTTGCAGAGACTACATAATCTATATTGGGAACATAACCTTCATGAAAAGGTGTTGGTACTGCAATAATAAAAATATCAGCTTCAACAGGTGTTAATGCTGCTTTTAATTTCTCACTTTTCACTGCTGCTTGTACAAACGTATCTAGTTCTGGTTCAACAATATGGATTTCTCCTCTATTTATTGTTTCTACTGTACTCTCTACTACATCTACACCATGTACATCATAACCCTTATTTGCCAATAATGCTGCTGTTGGTAAACCTATATATCCTAATCCTATTACACATATCTTTTCCATTTTTTCCCTATTTATAAAAAATAAATTTATCAATATTATTTTTTTATATTATACCTTATAAATTAAATAATATTGTTTATCGTTTTAATTTATGATATATTAATGTCTAAATGAGATGTTTATACTTAGGTAATAAAGTTTATTTAACGCGTCCATCCACTACAGGAACAAATAGACATGGCTCTATAACTTCTGAGCTAATTTTTCCATTTTTCTTGTAAAAACGTGTAATAATTTGAAGTCCATTCTCTTCTACTGGAGCTAGTAAAATACCTCCCT
>Ga0256826_1000101_pt1 | contig 42703 bp, 47 predicted proteins | sample CV79metaG_FD_185975 | JGI IMG/M metagenome (GOLD analysis project Ga0256826, IMG submission 185975) | Hydrothermal vent microbial communities from East Pacific Rise, Pacific Ocean - CV79 | ecosystem: Environmental > Aquatic > Marine > Hydrothermal vents | place: Pacific Ocean: East Pacific Rise...
AATTAGCTCTACACTTAGAGTGGATTTCAAGCTTTGAAGAAATATATCTATGGTTTGATAATGATGAGCCTGGTAGAAAAGGTGTAGAAGAGTGTATTAATATACTCCCTATAGAGAAGGTTAGGATTATAAGACATCCTGACTATAAAGATGCCAATGACTTACTAATACATAAAGGTAAGCCAAGCATCATAAATGCTTTCTACAATGCAGAGCCATACAAACCAGAAGGTATATGTATTCCTTTAGATATTATGGAAGATGCTTTAAAACCAGTTGAGGTTGGAAGACCTTGGTTCTTTGAGAAGCTATCCACTATAACATATGGAAGAAGATTAGGAGAGATTGTATCTCTAGGAGCTGGTGTATCTGTAGGTAAAACTGATGTTGTAATGACTTCAATTGCTTATGACTTAAAACAAGGATACAAGGTAGGTACATTCATGTTAGAACAATCAACGAGAGAAACTCTTTTAAGAATCTCTGGGAAGATTGATGATTGTTTCTATCATTTACCTAATCAAGAGAACAGTGACCCAGTGAAACTAAAGAAAACAATACAAGATATTGATGGATTATACATCTATGATAACTTCGGTATGATTGACTGGGATACAATCTCAAGTAAGATTAGATTTATGAAACACTCATTTGGTGTTGAACACTTCTATATAGATAACCTAACAGCTTTAAATGCAGCTGCTGATGATGAACGTAGAAACCTTGATAAGCTTATGGCTGAGGTTGCTGGGTTAGCTCAAGAGTTAAATGTATGGATACTATTAGTAAGTCACCTTAACCCACCTAAGACTGGTAATTCCCATGAACAAGGTGGTAAGGTTGAACAGAATCAGTTTACAGGTTCTCGTAGTATTATGAGATGGTCAGCATTGATGTTAGGTGTAGAGAGAAATACAATAGCTGAAGATGTTGATGAACGACAGAAAGGCTTGATAAGAGTTATTAAGGATAGGTTCAGTGGAGAGGCTACAGGTCAAACCATAGGCTTTAGGTATGATATGGGAACTGGTCAGTTACTAGAGAGTGACGATATAGACCAGTTACTTGATGAAGAAGATAATGAAAGTGAGGATTTTTAAGATGGATAAAGCTACATTAAAATTATTACGTAAACTAGCTACGATAAATGACTTAATATTGAATGAAGGTTATCCAGCTAGAGACCTTCCAGATAGATTATGGGAAGCCTGGGAGCTGTGTGAATAATGAAAAGAAGATTTGATATGTTAGGGAATGAGATATTCATTGGTGATAAAGTTATTACTTATTTATCACAACGAGGTAAAAGCAGAAACGCTGGATTAGTGGTAGCTACTATTACTGCTTTTACGCCTAAAGCTATAAGAACTGATATAGGTCTTAAAGGTTGTGTTGTTTTAATTACTAAGCAAAATGACAATGAAGTTGATAGATAATGAGACGCTTAGTATATGATTTAGAGACCAACGGACTATTGTATGAAACTACAGAGATACACTGTGGTACTATATACGACTTAGATTCTAAAGAGTCCTTTATGTATAGTGATAATGAATCAATGGTAGGTAGAGATGGTAACATACAAGATATGTTATGTAACCTACAAGCTGCTGATGTAATCATAGGCCATAACATCATTAAGTTTGATAACATGGTAATACAAAAGTTATATGGTATTAACCTAAGCAAAGAGGTTGAGTGTATTGATACATTAATTCTTAGTAAACTTAAGTACCCTGACACTATGAAGTTAGATGCTAGAAGACCTGCAATGCCTCCAAAGCTTAAAGGTAAGCATAGTCTAGCTGCATGGGGTTATAGAACTAAAACTATGAAAGATGATTACTCTGGTGAGTGGCATACATTAAACCAAGAGATGTTTGATTACTGTAGACAAGATGGAGTAGCAACTGCTGCGATATACAACCACTTCCTAGATAAAGGAATGCCTCCTCAGGAAGCTATAGACCTTGAACAACAGTTTGCACATATCATAGCTCGACAAGAGTTATATGGTGTATTGTTTGATGTTAAAGCAGCACAGAAACTTCATGTAGAACTTGAAGAAGCTAAACTTACTATGGAACAGGAAGTATTTAATGTATTTAAACCATTACCTATCTTTACAAAGAAGAATGAAATCAAGAATAAGACTAAGAAAGATGGTGGTATATCTGCTGTGTATCAAAAGCAACTTGATAAAGGTTTCTACTTTAATAAAGAGGGTGTATGGGGAGTTGATGTAATTACTGAGTTTAACCCAGGGTCACGACAGCACATAGCGTATTGGATGAAAACCTTATTCAACTGGGAGTCACCAGAGAAAACTGATAAAGGAAACCCAGTTATCAATGAAGGAATACTTAAAGGTGTTAAGGATATACCAGAGGCACATACACTAGCTACTTATTTTAATGTTACAAAGATATTAGGTCAGTTAGCTTTAGGGCCTCAGGCATGGCTTAAGCAAGTTAGAGATGATGGTAGAATACATGGAAGTGTAGATACACTAGGAGCAGTTACTCGTAGATGTACTCACAGTCGTCCTAACATGGCTCAGATACCTTCAGCTAAACACAATGATGATGGTGCTATTATGGGTATTGAAGGAGGCTTTGGTGTTGAATCAAGGTCTTTGTTTATAGCTAAAGAAGGATACAAAATAGTTGGGTGTGATGCAAGTGGTTTGGAACTACGTGTATTAGCTCATTTTATGGCTAAATATGATGGAGGAGCTTATGGAAAAACAATATTGGATGGAGACATACACACCGCAAACCAAAAAGCTGCTGGACTCCCTACAAGGAACAATGCTAAGACTTTCATCTACGGTTTCCTCTATGGGGCTGGAGCAGCGAAACTGGGGGAGATTGTTGGCGGAGGATTTAAAGAAGGTGATAGACTTAAAAAGAGATTCCTTAGAAAGTTACCAGCTATCGCAAAGCTTGGAGAAGCTGTTGTCGGAGCAGTTAAGAAGAATGGAACACTAAAGGCTCTTGATGGAAATCCTTATTTAATTAGGAGTGAACATAGTGCATTGAATGTATTGCTCCAAGGAGCTGGAGCTTTAGTTATGAAATACTGGAACGTAGAGTGTGATAGATATTTTCAAGAAGATATGGGGCTTACACCTGGTATTGATTATGAACAGGTACTGTCAATTCACGATGAGTGTCAGTGGGAAGTTAAGGAAGAGTATGTAGAGGACTTCAAGAAAGCTACAGAACATTGTTTCCATAGGGTAACAGAACAATTAGGATTTAGGATAAGATTAGATGGAGAAGCAAAATCAGGAGCAACTTGGTATGAAACCCACTAGAATGTGTAGACATTGTGGTAAGGAGTCAATGGATTTAACATTATATAGAAAATGTAATACAAAATTAGGTTATGCTAATGAATGTAAAGAGTGTATAAATAGAATTAATAGGGAGCTATGGAAAGACCCTAAGAGTCCTAGGAAGAAATTTCAATTAGCTACTAGATATAAATGTACTCCAGATGAATATACAGAACGTATGGCTTCTTCTAATTGCTGTGAGATATGTGGTAAGATTAACGAGCTTTGTTATGACCATTGCCATACTACAATGAAGTTCAGAGGTGTTATATGTAGGTCATGTAATAAAGCTATAGGACAATTAGGTGATACAGCAGACTCTGTATTAAAAGCATATAAGTATTTAGAAAGGTTTGAAGATGAAGCGAAATAGAGGATGGGGTAATTTACCTAAATTTAGTCAAGATATGTTTGAAGAGCGTTACTTCCTAGAAGATGAGAATTACGATGAGTGGTTAACTAGAATGTCTAAGTATGCTGATGATGAGCCGATGGCTGAGAGAATTAAAGATTATATAAGTAATTATTGGTTTATGCCTAGTACACCAGTAAGCTCTAACGGTAACTCACCAGAACGAGGATTACCTATCAGCTGTTATGTTAATGAAGTACCTGATAATAAGGAGGGGATATTTGGAAAATACACAGAAAACAACTGGCTCGGTGCAGCAGGAGGTGGCATCGGAACTTCTTGGTCAAACGTTAGAGGAATTGGAGAGCGAGTTGGAATTAACGGTAGGTCTTCTGGCATCATCCCGTTCATCAAGGTATCAGATTCTTCAACACTTGCGGTTAGTCAAGGGGGACTTAGACGAGCTAGTCAAGCAGTATACCTCGATATTAATCACCCTGAAATCGAAGAGTTTATAGATGTTAGAAAACCTACAGGTGATGCTAACAGAAGAAGTCTTAATGTTCACCATGGAGTTGTTATCACTGATAGTTTTATGGCTTGTGTTGAAGCTAGAACTACATATCAGCTAGTAAGCCCTAAGGATAACAAGGTAGTTAGAGAACTAGATGCCTTTGATGTATTTAAAAAGATATTGGTTAGTAGAATGGAAACTGGAGAACCTTACATATTATTTAAAGATAATGTTAATAGATTAAAACCTGATGAATACAAAGCTAAGAACTGGGATGTTACTATGAGTAACCTATGTGCAGAAATAACATTGCATACAGAACCTGACTATACTGGTGTATGTTGTTTAGCTAGTCTAAACTTAGAGTACTTTGATGAATACAAACAAGACTTAAATCAAGTTGTATATGATTGTACAAGATTCTTAGATAATGTATTAACTGATTTCATTAATCTTACTGAAGATAAACCAGGTTTTGAAGCAGCAAGAAAGTCTGCTATGTACGAGAGAAGTATTGGCCTTGGTGTTATGGGATTCCATAGTATGTTACAGAGTAAAAATATACCTTGGGAATCTCCAATGGCTAAAGGATTGAACCTTAGTGTGTTTAAAGCTATTAAAGAAGCTACAGAGTTAGCTAACCTTGAGGCAGCTTGTAGGTATGGTGCGAGTCCTTTAGGTGTTGAGACACTTACAGGTAAGAGGAATACACATACAACAAGTATAGCACCTACAGCTTCTATAAGTACTTTATGTAATGGTACGAGTCAAGGTATTGACCCTAGATTAGCTAATGGTTATATACATAAAACTAATATAGGTAGTTATACGATAAAGAATAAGTATCTTGAAAGCTTACTGCTTACTAAGTGTAATGTAGACCATACAACAACTTGGAAGTCTATCATAAAACATGGAGGTTCGGTACAGCACCTTGACTTCCTAACGGACTATGAGAAGGATGTATTTAAAACAGCTATTGAGTTGAATCAGTTTGTAACTGTAGACTTAGCAGCTGATAGAGCTCCTTGTATAGACCAAGCACAGAGTGTAAACCTTTTCATACCTTCAGATGAAGATGTAGAGAATGTATACAACCTACATGTTAGAGCTTGGAAACAAGGTGTTAAGAGTTTATATTACTGTAGGTCTACTGCAGCAGTTAGAGGTGATGGTGGTTCTAAGGAACGAGAGATTATAGCAGTTGATGAGTGTTTATCATGTCAGTAGTACTTAGAAAGTGTAGGATTTGTAGTAAAGAAGCAATAACAGTTGAGGATTTAGAAGGCTTCACTAAGAATAATAAGAGTCCTTATGGTAGAACTACTTTATGTAAGCCTTGTGGTAGTATTCAAAGTAGTAAAGCCCCTAGACATTCCAGATATAAGAATGTATATGGAATAACTGCAGATGAGTATAAACGATGTATGGCGACAGCAACCTGTTGTAATAAGTGCGGCAGTATAGATAGCTTATGTTATGACCACGACCATAATAAAAAAGGTATTGTAGCTTTTAGAGGTGTCTTATGTAGACAATGTAATCAAGCTATAGGACAGTTAGGTGATACAGAAGAAGGTATCTTACAAGCATTACAATATCTAAGGAGATATAATGAGCAATTTAATTAAAGGAGAGTCTAAAATTTTTAAGCCTTTCCATTATCCCTGGGCGTTTGAAGCCTACAGATTACATGAAAGTAGTCATTGGTTAGCTACGGAAATACCACTAGCTGATGATGTACAGGATTTTGGTAAAGCTTCTAAAGAAGAACAAGTATTTATAGAGAATGTTATGAAGATGTTCACTACTAATGATATAGCAGCCTCACAGGGCTATACAGGGCTTCTACGTATCTTTAAGCCAACAGAGGTAGTTATGATGCTTTCAAGCTTTGCAGCACGAGAGGCATGTCATATAGATGCTTATAGTCTATTTACAGAGACATTAGGTTTTGATGATGATATATACAAAGACTTCTTAGATATACCAGAGATGTCAATCAAAACTGATTACCTAGATAAAGCTAAGGTTAAGAAATACGAAGACTATAAGTCAGTAGGTTTATCTGATATACAAGTGGATAAACAATACAGAAGAGATGTTGCTAGGATGTTAGCAGTATATGGAGGATGCTTAGAAGGTATTGAATTGTTTGCACAGTTTGCTATGTTATTACAATATCAGTTTGACAATAAATACAAAGGTTTATGTCAGATAGTAGACTATAGTATCAAAGATGAATCACAACATCAGATTAATAATAGTAAGTTATTTAGAACTTTTGTAGCTGAGAACAGTGATATTTGGGATGACGACTTAAAGTATGATATATATCAAGCAGTACGAGAGGTTGTAGCTCAAGAAGAAGTTATGATTGACTACCTTAATCCTCCTCATATGGATAATGAGGTATGTAAACAGTACGTTAAGTATCAAGCAGACAATGCTTTAAAACTTTTAGGTATGAAACCTAATTACAATATAATAGATAACCCTCTTCCTTTTATGGATGAAGTGTTAGGTGGTGTTAGTCTTGTAAACTTCTTTGAGAATAGAGTTACAGATTATGGTAAAGGAACTCTTACAGGTTCTTGGGATAAATTAAAAGGAAAGAAATAATATGCAAATAGCTAAATGGAATTACACAAGAAACAATACAAACTTTAACCCTGAGGTTGAACACAGAATGCTGAGAGAAGAAGCATTAGAATTTAAGTATGGGATGGATATGTATTTCGTAAGAGATACTATAAGTAACTTAGAGCATAACGAACAGGCAAGAGTTACCGCTATAATTGAGATGGTAGATGCCTGGGCTGACTTCTATTTTGTATTATCTGGGAGTATCTATAAGTCATTAGGTACTCACGAAGCTTTCGACTTCGACCACTACAGAACACAGGAGCGTTATATGTATAATTTATTAACAACTGATTTAGAAATACCTTGTGATGTACTTGATAACTGTCTTCAAGTTGTTATAGATGCTAACAACGCTAAAGGAGCTAAGAAGCTTGATGGTAAGGTACAGAAAGGTGATAACTGGAAAGACCCTAAAGATGTTATAGCAGCTATCTTGGAGGTACTATAATGAAAACATCTTTAGGAAGCTTAAAGAAGTTTGACTCAGGTAAGCCTATGGTAAGCTTGGTAGAACCTAAGTTTATCTTAGGGATTGCTGATATACTTACATTTGGGGCTGAGAAGTATGGTAAGAATAACTGGAAGTTAGCTAAAGAAGATGACATGGCTAGATACAAAGATGCTTTAATGAGACACCTTATGAGCTACCTTGATGGTGAGCTGTTAGACCCTGAGAGTGGTAAACCTCATCTACATCATATTGGTTGTAACTTAATGTTCTTAGAGTACTTTGATAGACAACCAAAGACTCATGGACTTGAAGAGTTCATACACGAGGTACAATATGGGAATGCTGGAGATGTCTGAGAAAATATACCTAACGAATAAAGAGAAAGTTGTAATGATGTGTCACAATGGAGATATTCCCGAGGCACTTCTAAATAAGATAGTAGATACCTACTGGAAAGGATAAGACAATGGCTATAGCATTAATAGACGCAGATAGTTTTCTGTATAGATGTGGGTTCGCCCTAGAGGAAGAGTTAGATGATGGTACATTCTTTGTAGACTTTGATAACGCTAAAGATTACCTAGATGGGTTTATTGATGGTGTATTGTTTAATACAGACTGTGATGACTATGAACTATGGCTTACAGGTAAAGATAACTTTAGATACAAAGTAGCTTCAGACACCTTACCAGATGCCTATAAATACAATAGGAAAGACTCTAGGAAACCTGATAAGTTTGATGAGATGTGGAACTACTTAGTGAAAGTACATAAAGCTAAGGTAACACCCTTCTGTGAAGCAGATGACGTTTCGGTTACTAAGAAGACCGAAACTCCTAACGAATATATATTATGTGCTATTGATAAGGATGTATTGTATCAATCAGAAGGTACACATTATAATTATGGTAAGGATGAATGGGTTACAGTATCGTTGGAAGAAAGTATATACTATGCTTACTTACAGACTCTTACAGGTGATGTTACAGATGGATACAAAGGTTGTAAGAACATAGGGCCTGTTAAGGCTAAGAAGCTCCTAGGAGAGCCTGGAGAGTTTAATGAACGTCAACTATGGGCTAGAGTCTTAAAGGCTTACAGAGCTGCTAAGATGCCTAAAGACTATGCACTTGCTACTATGAGATTAGCACAGATGCACCAACTAAAGAGAGATACCAAAGGTAAACTTAAACTTAACCTTTGGACTCCACCAAGCAAAGGAGAATGTATGATAGATGCATTACCATTTTAATGAGAGTCTTATGTAGACTATGTGGTCAAGAGAAACCAGGTAATTGGTATACATTGATATGTGATGATTGTAATAAAAAGATAAACCCTCTGTAACTCCCGATAACTTGGGGGCTGCAGGGGGTTTTCTGCATTAGACTGGACATATTAGGAAAAAGAATGGATAGAGAAGGTTAAAGTATATAAAGACTCTTTAAGACTCTTAAGGAGATTCTTCATTATGAAGCAACCTTAACTACCTTAAACATTCCTTTATGATTAACATCGAGCTTTCATGTATCGCTGTTAGGATTATACAAACAAGGCTAGAAAAGTACAGAGTTTCTGTAGTCTCTCTCAGGTTAACTAAAGACTGATTGATAAAACTACTATAATATAATAATAACATACCCTTATAAGGAAATAATAATGTTAAAACAAATAATACAAGAATTGGATGTATTGTATCCAGATAGGTTTAGTCCAGAGACTGACCAATTTAAACAAGGTGAAATCTATGGTGCTATAAGAGTAATCAGATTTTTAAAAGATAAATACTTAGCTGAAGAGTTTATGGTATTACCGAAAGGAAAGGTGTAAGCTCTATGGGTTGGGGAAGTAAATTTAAAAAAGCAGTGAAGAAAACTAAGAAGGTTATTAAGAAAATTAATAAACCTATAAAGAAGGTTACTAAATCTGTTAGTAAGCCAGTTAAGAAGGCAGCTAAGAAAACATTACCAAAAGCTGTTGTTAAAGCATCTAGTAAAGCTGTCAGTGATACTAAGAAAACTGTAAATAAAGCTGTACGTGATACAGAAAAAGAAGGCTCTAGGTTTGTTAAGTCTGCTGGTACTGCTCTAGGTAAAGCTGGAACAGATATATGGAAGACTGTAGAGAAAGCTGGACAAGATGTTAGAGGCTTAATGAATCCAGTGGGTGATTACTTATGGGATGAAGGTATGGATAAAGTAAGTGAAGTAGGTGAATCATGGGGTAATACATTAACAGGTGGGCCTAAAGGTATAGATACAACATATGCTGGTGATGCTTATGCAGAACGTACAGCTAAAGGCCTATTAGCAACTGATGATACACCTACAGGTCTTAAAGGACTTAAAATTAAAAGGAAAGATAAAGATAGTGCTTCTACTAGCCAACGATTATCTACTGGAAGGTAGTATTAGATGGCTAAACAAGAATTAGACCACAAAGGTCTACAGGCAATCTCAACTGTTAAAGCAGCTTATGATACATTAGATAAAGACCGTATAACAGTAATTGATAAAGCAGTTGACTGTGCTAAGGTTACTATTCCTAGTGTATTAGTTGCTTCATCACATACAGAGCAAACAGCTCTTGTAGATACATTCAACTCTATAGGTGCTAGAGCAGTTAACAACCTTAGTAGTAAATTACTATTATCGTTACTACCTCCATCTACACCATTCTTTAGGTTAAACCCTAGTGATGATGTATTGGCTGAAGGTGGTACTACAACAGAGATTGAGAAACAACTAGCAGCCCTAGAGTTACGTATTGTCTCTGAAGTAGAACGTAAAGCATATAGGTCAACAGTATTCGAAGCATTTAAATCTCTAATAGTTACTGGTAATTCTTTACTATTATTAGAAGAAGGTACAATGAGTATGTTCAAACTAGATAGATATGTTATTAATAGAGACTTCTCAGGTAATGTGCTTGAGATAATCCTAAAAGAAACTATATCTGGTAGAGAACTACCTGAAGACCAACAAGAAGGTTTAGAAGCTGATGAACTTAAGAAACCTGTTGATGTATATACACGTTACTATTCAACTGGTAATGGTAACTGGTTAAGTTATCAAGAGATTAAAGATGAGGTTATTGAAGGTTCTGAAACAACCTTCAAAGATGATACACTACCTGTAATTCCATTAAGATGGTCAAAGATTTCAGGTGAGAACTATGGTCGTGGTATGGTTGAAGCATTCCTAGGGGACTTAAGAAGTCTTGAAGGTTTAACACAACTACTATTAGAACATACATCAATAGCTGCAACTACTATCTTTGGTGTAAAACCAGGGAGTGTATTGTCAGTAAGTGACCTTGAGGGTGCTGAGAATGGTGGTGTTATCATTGGAGACTTAGAGCGTGATGTATCTGTATTAAGAGTCGACAAGGGTTCTGATATGCAATTACCGATGCAGATGTCACAAGAGATAACACAGAGAATCTCAATAGCCTTTATGTTACAATCAGGTGCTGTAAGAAACTCTGAGAGAACAACAGCAGTTGAAGTACAATACTTAGCTAAAGAACTTGAAGATACTCTAGGTGGTATCTATAGTGTAATTAGTCAAGAGTTTCAACTACCATTAGTTAAGTTAATACTTAATGATTTAAAATATGACTTAGAAGGTTCAGTAGAGATATCTGTTGTAACTGGTTTAGAGTCTTTAGGTCGTAACAGTGATTTACAGAAACTAAGAGAATTAAATGCTATGATAGCTGAGGTTAATCCTCAATATCTAACACAGTATCTTAAAGTAGATGAATACTTAAAGAGAATAGCAACCGCAGTAGGTGTACAGAATACAGAAGGTCTATTTAGGTCTGATGAAGAAGTACAACAACAACAAGCAGCACAAGCTCAAGCTCAAGCAGCCCCAGACCAACAACAACAAGGATAGATAATGGTAAATGTTAGAAAATTAGTTAAAGATACAGACTATAAACCAAGAGACAAGAAGAAAGAAAATGGTAGTAATACTATTGACTTAACACCAAAGAAAGTAGTAGCTAAAAAAGCTGCTGCTAAATAGTAATAACACCGTAGGAGGATACAATGGAAGACATACAACAAGAACAACAATTAACAGAACATGACCAAGCAATGGTAGATTTAGTAGATAATAAAGCAGCTGCAGCTAATGGGCAAGCAAACCCAGATGAAGCTCCAGAATATGTAGAGCCTACAGAACCTATACCATTACCTGAGAAGTTCAAATCACAAGAAGATTTAATCAAAGCATACAATGCACTTGAACAGAAACTTCACAGTAACCAGTCAGAATCTGAACCAGAACTCGAGGCTTCAACAGAGGATGTTCACGAACAACCTGAAGCGACAACGGACAATTCTAGTAAAGATACGGATGAAGTTACAGTAGATGTTAATACAATAGTTGATAGTATTGTTAGTGGTAATACTGAAGTAACACCTGAGATGAAGGACGCTTTAATAGCTGGTGGTATGACAGAGGCTACAATCGAATCATTGATTAATGTTGGTAATGTAAAGGTTACTGAGATTAAGAATGATTTGTATTCTACTGTAGGTGGTGAAGAGTCTTATGATTCTTTAATGGAACAAGCTGGGGATGTATTATCAGATGATGAGATTGACTCATATAACGAGGTATTATCTTCAGGAAACCTTGGAGCTATGAAGTTAGCTTTAAGAGGCCTAGCAGCTGCTGTAAACCCTTCAGGAGATACACAGCAATACACTAGACCAGTAAGAGGTTCGAGCACTCCACAAGCTCCACAGGGTAAATCATTCGATGATAAAGGGGAGATGTTTAAAGCAATGAATAACAAGCTTTATGGCAAAGACCCAAGTTATACTAGAATGGTAGAGAATAAAATAGCAATGAGTAACTTCTAGGTAGTCTATACCTCGAGGTTTATAACTTAAAATAGACACAATATAAAACAGGAAAACAAACATGGCAATTACTAACGTAGGTGTATTAACAAAAGACGGAGCAGGTGATTCAAAAGCACTAGCATTAAAGATTTATTCAGGTGAAGTATTAAACGCATTTGACAAAAAGAACTTAGCATTAGATTTAATTAAAGTTAGAACAATAGCTTCTGGTTCAAGTTCTCAATTCCCAGTTACAGGAAACATTGCTGATACTTCAGTTGCTACACATACTCCAGGTGCTGATGTATCTACAACAGATATGTTAGTGTCTGAAAGATTAATTGCAATCGAAGACTTACAATATGTATCAACATTCGTAGATAACTATGAAGAAAAGATGGCACACTTTGAAGTTAGAGGTGAGTTAGCTAAGAGAAGTGGTGAGTCACTAGCTACTAAGATTGATAAACAAGCATTTGGTGTTGTATTAGCTGCAACTCAAGCTACAGGTGTTGCTAATCAACCTAATGGTTCTGAAGTAAACAATGATGTTATTGAAACTGGAGCTACTTCTGAAGAGAAGGGTGATGCTATTATGGCTTCTATCTTTGCTGCTGTATCTATCTTAGATGGTAACGATGTTACTGGTGATAAGATTTTCATTACTAACCCAACTAACTACTACAATATTGTACAATCTCAAAAAGTTATTAACAGAGATTTCAATGGTGGTGATAATGGTAGTATTGCTAAAGGTAATGTTATCGAAGTTGCTGGTGTTAAGATTATGATGTCTAACCACATGGGACAAGGTACTGCTGTAGATGTAGGTGGAGTTAATAAGAAACTTCAAGGTTTACTATTCACACAAGATTGTGCTGGTGTAGTTAAGCTTATGGACGTTGCTTCTGAGTCTAACTATATTCCTGAGAAACTAGGAACATTAATGACAAGTTCATATGCTCTTGGTATGGGAATATTAAACCCAGGTGCAAGTGTTGCTATATGTGGCGGAGACGCTTAATAGTTAAGCATTAAAATAAGGTAATCTCTTTAATTAGAGGTTGCCTATTTTTTTCTGTTTAGTTTTAAACGCTAAATAAGATTAAATAGAGGAAATTATATGTTAAGAAAATGTAGAGTATGTAGCTTAGAGGCTGAAGATGAAGGAGAGTTAGTTCTATTCTATAAGGATAAAACTTGTAAATATGACAGAGATAACATCTGTAAGCCTTGTGCTAATATACAGAGAGCTAAGGCTAATATATTACGCCAGGAGAGATATCAATGGGAAGCCATACAGTCACTAGGTGGTAGTTGTGAGGGCTGTGGTAAAGTAGTCACTAAGGATACTATGGTGTGTTTTGATTTCCATCATACACAAGATAATAAGAGAGAGGGTGAGCTTACTATGTCCCACATAATACAGAGAAACTCTCTTAGTATTATTCTTAAAGAAGCCACAAAGTGTATTTTGTTTTGTGCGTGTTGTCATAGACTTCACCATAAGAAATACGGATATTAATTTAAATAGAGGAAATACAATATGGAATTATACGTAGGTATTAATAAGCTGTTAACAGCGATAGGTGAAACTACAATAGATGTAGATTTCAGTTTAGAGAATGCAGACCCAGCTAGTGATGTGGGTAGAGCTAAGGCGTTGCTTGAGGCAACAAATAGAACAGTACAGTTACAAGGGTGGTATTTTAATAAAAGTAAAGATATTACATTCGTACCGGATACAGAAGGATACATAGCATTAGGTACACATATTCTATCTGTAATAGGTACAACAGGTAACTACATTGAGAAAGACCACAAGTTATTTGATGTAACTGCTTATAGTTTTGTATTTGATAAACCAGTACACTGTGATATAATTACTTTAGTTCCTTTTGATGATGTACCAGCAACAGTAGTTGAGTGGGTTGTTAGAGAAGCAGCTGTAGAGTTCTATAATAACGTTGTAGGTGATACAACAGAACTAGCACAACTTAAGGAAGCAGCACAGAGAACATATGTATTAGTACAGAAGGAAGAGAACTTACATACTAAAGCTAACTTAATTAGTGGTTCTAGGGTTGTATCAAGAAACAGATTACCAACAGGAATTAGGTAAGTCCTATGGCTGGTATTATTAATGAAAATATCCCAGGGTTCTTTGGTGGTATATCACAACAACAAGATGACTTAAGAAGAAATGACCAAGTTGAAGAGATGTTAAATTGTATGACTACTATTACTGATGGTACAATACGTAGACCTAGAGTTCAATCAGATGGTGTATTTACCCATAATGACTCTGGTGAAGTACTTAAGAGTTTCTACTATAGACGTGATGATAATGAACAATACATCATATCTGTTGTAGAGTCCTTAGGTGCTTTAGTTATCTCTAGGGCTGATGGAAGCTCTACGGTAACTGTTGATGTACCTCAGGATGTTAAAGATTACTTAGCAACACCTGATGTTACTACAAATATTAAAGCTATAACACTTAGTGATGTTACTTATATTGTAAATACAACAAAGGTAGTAGGTACTGAGTTAGTAGCACCAAGTACTATGGATTTAGATGATGCATATAGTTATGATGTAACTACATTCCACGAAGCTAAGATGGATTCTATAGGATATGTATGGTTATCTAGGAGTTCTATGGATGCAACTAGTGATGATACAAAATATACATATAGTGTTATAGTTGATGGAACTACTTATAGTGCTACTGATTCACATTCTGATGAGGCTGCTAAGACTATAAGTACAAATATAAATAATGTAGATGGATGGCACAGTACTTACTCTGGTAGTATGTTGTATATTAACAAAGATGATTACAGTTCTGATTGGACATTAAGTTACTCAGATAACTTTGGTAATGGTGCTGGGTATGTATGGAAAGGTACATCTACTGCTTTACAGAGATTACCAGCTGTTATGCCTTGGGATAATGTATTAGTTGAGATAGATGGTGACGGTGATAATCAGTTCACTAAGTATTATGTTAAGTACCATAAAGGTTCTTGGTTAGAATACACTAACAACTATGTATATACTGTAAGAACTGATGGTTACTATGATAGACAATTGCCTAAGTTTACTAACTTACCTATAGAGCTACGTAGTGAGGCTGTGGATACTTTTGTAGCTTCAACTACTAAGACTAAGCATAAGGTTAAACCTAGGCTTAAAGGTAATGAGGATAACGCTAAAGACCCTAGTTTTGTAGGTAATACAATACAGAGTATATTATTTGCATCTAATAGGTTGGTATTGTTAACAGCAGATGCTATGTGTCTTAGTGCTATTGATGATTTCTGGAACTTCTATCCTAGTACACTTTTAGGTGTTAAGGCTAGTGATAGGATTGATATTACAATCGCCTCTGATAGAGCATTAACTATTTATGATGGTTTAGTATATAGAGGTGGTATTTTATTACAAACAAGTGAAGGACAGTATCTTCTTAATACATCAAGAGGTATAGCTCCTACAACTCTATCAGTTGATAAGTTATCAGTATATGAATACAACAAACTTGGTGGTGGTGTATATGATGGTAATAGTGTTATATTCTCTAGTAATGCTGGTGAGTATACAACATTATATCGTTATGTATCAGAGGATTTAAATACAGAGAACAAAGGTATTAACCTTACTCTACAGATTCCTTCGTATATACCTAAGGATATTATACAGATTGTATCACACCCTCAAGAAGGGTTACTATTCCTATTAGCTAAAAACTCTAATAAGGTTTATGTATACAAAGAGGTTAAAGATAATGATGACATACTACAGGCTGCATGGTTTACTTGGGATTTCACAGAACTCCTAGGAATAAAAACAGCTTCTCTGGTTGGTTTAATGTCCCATGAGAATAGATTGTATTTAATTTTACGTACTGCTAATGATACTGTATATTATCCAATAGAGTTAAGTCTAGGGGCTATAGGTAGTGACTATGTTTACAAAGACTTAGAGACTATAGATTATCTTAGTGAGATTAAGCTTAGTAAATGGAGACCTAGAGATGGTCAAGATGTACAGATACCTAGAGGTAGACTTCAGGTTCGTACAGCTAAGTTATCAGCTTCTGGGGATAGTATGTTACGTATCGAGAGACCCTCGAGAAATACAATAAAAGATTATACAGTACAGAAAGATATGAGATTAAGTATCCTTGCAGATAGTGAAGATTTAAAGCTTAGTATCAGGTCTATAGGTGATAAGGCTTTCAAGGTTAATACAATAAACTTTGAAGGTACTTATAAGAAATAATAATAATTAAATAAGGAGATTATTAATGGCAATAACAACAGATGTTTATGATGGGCTTAGTGTTGATGGAAGTATTAAAGTATTCCCAGTAGCAAGTACCATCTTGTCAGACTCACATGTTAGGGTACACTTTACGTACCCTGATGAAGTTGGAGGCCCTATGGTAGACCATGAGGTACTTGCAAACACATGGGATGTAATAGATAACTCTATTGTATTTAGAGAAGCTCCAGATGAGAGTTACACTGTAAAGATTACTGTATCAACAACCGGAGAGGGTCTTGAGGTATCACCTAGTGTTGCTTCAACAGTAAATGAGAATATAGAGAATATAATTACAGCAGTTGAGATGAAACCTGAGATTGATATAGTTGCTGAAGCATCTTATAAAGCTAAGGTTATTAACGTTGCTGATAATAAAGTAAATGTAGATACTGTTGCAGGTGATACAACAGCTATAAATCAAACAGCTAGTGATACATCAGCTATAAATGAGATATACAACAATAGACTTGAGATATATGAGGCAGATAATAATGCAGCTATAGCTATAACTAAAGCTAGTGAGGCTGCTGTTAGTGCCAGTGAAGCTGCTACTAGTGCTGGAGAGGCTGTTATAAGTGCTAATGATGCTTTAGCTTCTAAGTATCTAACTGATGATAATGTATTAATTACTAATAATGATGTACTAACTACTAATAGTAATAAAAGTATTACAGCAGCTGATGTTGTTACTACGAATACTAACAGAGATACAACAACTTCTGATAGAGGTGTTGTATTATCCGATAAGTATATTACAGAGGCTTATAAGAAAACTGTAGAATCTCTAAACAACGAAGCAGTTGATGTATTAACTAAGGTTTACACTAGTAATGGAGATGGTACATTCACCTCTGAGGATACAACAGGTTATAGTTGTTATCATTGGCAAGTTAAGGCTCTTGAAGCAGTAACAGATACAGCAAGTGCATTAGATGATGAACTTGGATTAACTTATGAGGGGTTACAATAATGGGTAAACTTACACAACATTTAAAGGATACTAAGGATTATCTAAATACTAGGATGTCTATAGCAGCTTCAAATGTACTAATGAATACATCAAGTGTTGCTATTGATAATACAGTTATTACTAAGAACTTTAGTGAAGTACTATATACGGGTAACGGTGATGTGCAAACTATAACTACAGGAATTAGTTCAATAGACTTCACACAACCAAATAATGGTACAGGATACTATAATAAAAGAGTTGGTAGTGGTTTCGCTGTAGTAGCTGATAGTGCTGTTGATTTAATAACAAGTAGTACTGATACATCAGATGCAGCTAACTGGACTGCTGGTAATAGTGCTAATTTAAGTTCTGATGGCACAACACTTAGCGTTAATGCTGATGATACAAATTATCCATATGCTTTAGAAACTATACAGCTATTGGCTGGGTCATACTTCCTTAGTGTAGAGGCTACAGGTACATCTCCTATGATGTATGCCAATTTAGAAGGTACAGGTTCAGAAGGTAGACTCGTAAATGCTTCTTACACTAATGGGACTATAGGTGGTGTATTTACACTAACAGAAGATGGTGGAATTGATGTGTACTGTTTAATGTACGGTACAGGAAACGATGACACAGCAACATTCAGCAACCTAAGTATATTACCTATTGAAACAAGTGGTTCAGTTGTTGGTAATGTTAGTAGGGTTCATATTAAATGTAGAAGTTATGCTTATGATAATACAATTACTGATGGATTAAGAAGTATTAATCATGACATAAGAACTAATACTACTGGTTCAGAAAATACTGTTAGTGGAGGTATAATCTCTTTTAACGATAACGGTATAAGTGTTGGTGATTATGCAGTTTACAACAAAGACACAGAAACCTATGTACTATACCAAACTCTATACACACATATCAAGTGGGGACTGACTTCGCATAATAAGTTCTGCGTGGAGGCTTATAATCCTATTACTAAACAAGGGATGATACTGTATGAGGGTTCGGGTAGTGCTGGGCATCAGATACCTCATAGTGCTGGGGTTAAAGTAGATTATAGTGAGATTAAGAATCTAAGTATAGCCAAAGACTGGGATGGTGCTATACTTGATACGAATAGAGGACATATTAACCTAGATAACCCGTTAGATGGTGTTATAACGAGTAATGATGATAAGTATATTGAATATTTATATGCTGGTAATAATTACAACGGTAATTATACATACATAACATACTATAAAGCTAAATCAACAGTATGGATTAACGGTACTTATATCGGAACAGGTGTAGCTGGGAATAAGATTGTTACTAAAGATAGTAATGGTAATATTAGGAAACCGTTGAGAGTTATTATTAAGAGGGTTGATGATGTTGGGAATTGGTCAGTATTTGATAAGATAAGGAATGATGACAAGAAGATATACTTAAATCTTTCCGATGAAGAAACAACAGATGCTCAATTATCATTAACTTCTAATGGATTTACACTAATTGTTGGAAGTGGCTCAGTAAACGCACTAAACGGACAATACTACTACGAAGTAGAATTCGATACAAACGCAATATCTGATACACCTGATGGAAGTTATTTCGATAAACCAGTTGACAGTTCAGATGCAGACGCAACGGACACAACTACAACAACAGCAGATTATACAACTGGTACTATTGTAAAAGATAGTACAAGTGGTAAGATGTACAAAGCTATAGTTGATACTTTAGCCGATGATTTACTTACTAATACAGATAAGTTTAAATCACTAAGTACATTATCAATAACAGATGGTACATTTATAAGCTGTACTGGTATTGATGGTCAAGGATATGTTCACAATACAGAAAAGTATTCAGGAACTATTGATTTTAGTGGTGAATCTGATGGATGGAAATGGGTTGGGAAGAAAGCTGACAATTCGTTTATATTCTTAGATAAGAAACCTGAATTTAGTGGAGATTATGTTAAGACTAGTGCTGATGATAATAGATGGATACTGAATAAAGAAGATGGTCGGTTGTATGATACTGTTGGTGGTGAGTTGGTTGTTGGTGGTAACTTTGATACACAAGCTGATGTTGATTTAATAAATAGTACTACTGGTACGGTATCATTATCAAGTGGAAAACTAAGGGTAACACAAGATGGCTCAACTGGGGAAGCTTATACTCAATATGTAGACACGATAATAGGAGAAGAATATAGAATTTCTTGTAATGATATCGGTGGTACTGCTAATGGGTATTTCTTTCCAGTAAAAGCAGATGATAGTTATTATGTGTCCTTGGGTTATAACACTACAGGAAACTTAAGTGCAACATTTATAGCATCTGAAACAACTACTCGTGTTAAGTTTAGAGTTATTGATGGTACTGATGATTATGCAGAGTTTGACAACATAAGCATATTCAAAACAAAACCGACAATAGGAACAATGCAAGAGCCAACTTCATTCTTAAAGAAGCCAGTTATGGTAGCAAGTGAAACACCTATGATGTTAGAAGCTGATAGTTTGGCTGATACGGTGCTTGGTGATGTTGTTGCGGGGAATATTGAATGTGATAATATTGAAGCTAAAGACATCGTTGCAGATACAATAGTTAGTAAAAATCAATGTACTGCTTGGGTTAATTTTGATGGAAGGGATGGAAGTATTAGAGATAGTTTCAATGTCGCTTATGTACTTAGAGAAGCTACTGGAAAATATAGAGTGTATTTTGATAGTACGTTAGAAACTCCTGATTACTCTGCTACTATAACTGCTGGATGGGATTCAGCGGATTCTGCTACTGACTCAAGAGCAATCATATCTAGTAGAGAGAAGGATTATTTTAGATTCCTGAATAGAGAAGATGATGCAACTAATAACTACATCGATAACAGCACTATATGCGTATCAATTATGGGAGGAATTAATTAATGAAAAAGTTTTATAAAATAGAAAATGGTTTAGTAATACAAGGTTCAGGGATTAAAACCCCTGATGATATGATAGTAGTAGGCTCGATAGAGGATACTATAGAGCGTAAAGAAGATGGAAGTTACTACGAGTTCTACAACTTAGATTATACGCCAGACTTTGCTAAGATACAAACAACTCTCGAAGACTCTTTAAAAGCAATAGCGAAAGCTGAAGCTAAAGAAGCCATAAAGGTCATTACAGTTACTACGGAATCTGGTTTAACATTCTATGCTGACCCAGAGAGTCGTACAGACCTTAGTGATGCTATATCAATTATGGTTGACAATGGTATTGAAGAATACTTATGGAAGACTGTTGATGGTGTTAAGACTGTATCGCTTGCAGATATGAAAGAAGCACGACAACTAGGGTTACTTGAAAAAGGTAAACTAGTAGGTGCTGTTGCATAATGGCAGCTGATAACTGTACTCTCTTTCCTGAGGGTACATGGTCCAATTGCTGTAAACGTCATGATAGAAGATACGAGAATAACAGACTGACTAGACGACAAGCTGACATACTATTAAAACGGTGTGTAGCTAAAGAAAACAAGTTAATAAGCTATATAATGTACCTAGGGGTTAGAACCTTTGGGTGGCTGTACTATAATAAAGGAAGGTGATGTATATCTATGAGTGAAACAGACATACGAATTAATGATATAGAGAGAACTCTTGATAGGATTGTACTGATGCAAGAACAAACTACAAGAAACATAGACTCTATAACAAATGATATAAGGGATTTTGGATGCCCTAAGAGTGAGTGTAAAGCTTTAGCTCTAAGGGTTAGTAAGATAGAAGGTATAATGACTAAGTTAAACTGGCTAATATTAGGCCCTGTTGTTACTGCTGTTGTATATCTTGTATTAAATAAATAAAGGATGTAATGATGTTTAAAAACATAATGATTGACCTAGGGTTAACAGTGGCAAGTTTCTTTGCTAAGAGTCATCCTGTAGCTATGATTGTAGTTGCAGGTATACAGAGAATTGTAGCTTCTAAAAGAGAATCTATAAGCAACGAGAGTTACAAAGATGTTATGGTATCTATGGCTAAGTCCAAAGGTAATACAATAACTGAAAAGAAACTAGCAGAGGCTCTTAATGTTTTAGGTCTTGAGGCTGATTGAGTGGCTACATTAGGTGTTGTAATACACTGTAGTGACAGTCCCCAAGGTCGTGGTGATGATGCTTCTACTATTGATAGATGGCATAGAGAACGAGGTTTTGATTGTATTGGCTATCACTATGTAATATTAGAAGATGGTACAATACAACCAGGGAGACCTCATGGTGCTATGGGAGCTCATGCTAAAGGATATAACCATTATACTGGTATATGTCTTATAGGTATTGACAGTTTTACACCACAGCAGTTTAACTCGCTTGAAGTGTTGATAGGGAACTTTGATGTTCCATTAGATAGGGTATTAGGTCATTATGAAGTTAGTGATACTAAAACATGCCCTAACTTTGACGTAGAGGCCTTTAAAGCCTCTTGGTGATACTGATTACCTCGGAGGAGCTTTAAGCTCTTCTAGGGTGTTTAGAATTAATATAAACAGTATACAAATATATATAAGGAGAATATACATATGTGGGTAGCAGCAGCAATGGCAGTAGTGTCAGTAGTGGAGAGCAGAAAGCAGAAAATGGCAGCTAAAAAAGAGGCTAAAGCTAAACAAAAGCTTCTTGAGAAGAAATTAAATATACAAACAAAGAGAGCACAGGAAGGTGTATCAGCTATACAGAAAGGCCTACAACTAGACCTTACAACTAATAAACTTAATAGTATTCTTGAGGTTGGTAACATGGATGTAGCATTAGCTGAATCAGGGTTATCAGGTACAACTTTCAATGAGTTACGTACTGATAGAGCATTAGCTGAAGAACGGACAGCTAGTGGTATGAAGTATAACGCAGAGCAACAAGAGATTGATTTAAATAATAAGCTTGAAAGGTCTAGGTTATCAGGAGAGGTTGAAGCATTGAACATAGAATCATGGAAAACTGCTAATACTCCTAGTAACTTACAGACACTTTCATCAGCTGTTAATACTGGTGTATCTACATACAATTCAACTAAAGATTGGAATAATAATAATACACAAGGGATTAAATAATGAGTAATGATTTATTTGGTGGGTATAAACCTGCAGTGGATGTATCACCTATAGTGACACCACAGATTAGAGAGAGAAGTGTAAAGTCTGACTTTGCAGAGATAGAGAAGCTAGGTGCTTCTTTAATACAAGGTGTTAATGCTTACAAAGACCAACAAGTAGTTGATGCTAGGCGTGAGGTAGCTGAAGCTAAGCTAGTTAAAGCTAAAAATGATGATGAAGCTAAGAGAGTTAAATTAGCTGAAGAAGAGAAAGTATATAGTGTATCTAATAGTATTTCTAAGTCTAGGTTAGAGCTAGAGAATGCTAGGGCTACAGCAAGTGCTATATCAGTAGACCCTAAAGCATCTGAAGAGGATAAAGAGAAAGCATTAACATTTATAAATATAGATTATTATGCTAAGTTAGAAGGTGAATACAAAAAATACCAAGGAGTTGTTGGTGCGTATGATGGGAAGTCTAGGAGTAAACTAGACACAGCCTTAGGTAAACACTATGGTACAGCTATTAAAAAGGCTAGAGAAGACCAGCTAGATGGTATAAATAAAGCTAATCTAACTAGTATTGTAGGTAAAGAAGTTACTAGTGTGTTATCAAATGGCAGCACTATAACAGAAGGATACTCTAGTGTTTTAAGGACTGTTAAAGAGAAATACAAAACTAGTATAAACCCTAAAGATGCTACATCTAGTTATTTCGCTAGTTTAGCCTTAGATGTTACAACTAATGATGTGTTAACTCACGAAGAGATTATAACTATGGGTGATGAACTAGAAGAACTAGCAACTTCTAACAGTAAATATAATCTACGAGATATACCTGGGTATAAAAAACTTAGGAAAGCTTTAGTAACTTTAGATAATAAAGCTACAACTAAGAGGAATAAAGATGTTATTAATACTATACAAGAGTATGAGAAAACTAAAGAGGTGTTGCCTGATATTGTAACTACTAATAAACAATTTGGCCCATTAAAGACAAATGTAGTTAACTCTAAAGAATCTTGGGTAGCTAGTAATTCTATACCAGGGTATGTAGCTGCTCTAATTACTAAAGGAGACTCGCCTAAATTAGCTAAGATAAAAGAGAAAGCACTTTTAGAGAAACAATATGCATATCAGATAGTAGAAGACCTAGATGGTACACATGATGTAGCTATATCTACCATAGCAGACCAAACTGTTAAAACTGTGTATTCAACAAAAGTAAAACAAGAGGTAGTTAATGCTTACGAGGAAGGTAACTTTGATGTAGTACAAGATATAAATATAGTAAACCCTGAGGTTGTGACTACTATGTTAAAACCTCAGATAGGCGCTGAGATATCAACAGTATTTTTAAATACAGAGAACCCTGAAGAAGTACATACAAATGCTAAGAAGCTAGTTGAAAAAATAGATGCTATGGGTAGTGTTGGTTGGGCTTCAATGACACCTCTAAATAGAGCTACATTACAGGCAATGGCTACAGATGGTACTAAATTGAATAGAATCATGGAGCTTAGGTCAGGTAAGATTTCACTAGAGGATTATACATATAGTGATAAAGACTTCTATGAGGCTATGAGTGGGATGCCTGCTGATATGATAGGAGAAGCTAAAGAGCAATTACAGTTATTTGGTATTCTGTATGGTGATTCTTTATCACAAGAAGAGTTAATGGAAAGAGTACTAGATACTAGAGAAGAAAATACACTTACAAATGCTTGGAATGAATCTAGCTATGAGATATCTTTAAGCTCTAAAGTGAGTAAATCCTACCCTAAGAAGGACGCTTTAACTGGATTATTGAAGGCCTATGGTGTTACAGAGTTAGATACAGCCACTGTTGGTATTGTTGGTGCTAATGTATATATAAGTACTAAAGACCCTATGGGACAGCCTGTTACTTTTAAGGTAATACCTAAGGAATCATTTGATGATAGCTATACAACTAGAACACACAATATAGACTATGCTAGGAATAAAGAAGACTTAGATAAGAAGAAAGCTACGAGCACTTTCTGGAAAGGATTGTTTCACACGGAGACAAATAACGACTTACGTAACCCAGCGTTACAATTTTAATATTAATCATGAGGAGGAACTTAAATGATTAGAAACGAAGAACTAGATGTATTACCACAGAGTATAACACCAGCATATATACCAAAGGATACTATACCTGAGTATGACCCTACGGATGATGACAATGCGATACAGAGAGCGTTATATAATAGTAATACAGTAGGGGCTATGATTTATAATAACTTCTCTGATGATGATAGTATTAGAGTTAGAGATAAGGATGTACAAGCTGAAAAGGACTCTGGATTTGAATTCTCTTGGGATAACCCTAAAGTACAAGAGGAATATAATAAGATACCTATAGATATTAGAGAACAAATGTCTGGGAACATACACTCACTTGTTGAGATGCGTGCTAATGCCGCTCGTATACAAAAGATGGCTGATAATAATAATGTATTACACCATCAATATGGAGCTGTAGGAGCATTCGGATTACAAATGGCGACTGGATTAATTGATTACGACACATTAATGCCTTTAAGCTTTATAGGTAAAACTAAGAAAGCCTTAGACCTAGCTAAGATTACAAGTAAATCCACTAGAGCAGCTGCTTATGGTATTGCAGGTGGTACTCAGGCATATGCTTTTGATGCAGTATATCAACAAGTACAAGGGACAGATATAGCAGACCAAAGGATATTTAGTATTCTAGGTGGTTCTGTATTATCTGTAGCAGCTAGTAGATGGATTGATAAGGTAGATACAACAAGTGGCAAGCTTGAAGTTGATGACCCTATTGTAGGCCCTAGAGAAGCTACTTTAGAAGAGAAAGCAACTCTTAAAGTAGAAGAAGGTAGATTAGCAGTAACAGCGTCTGAAGAGAAACTAGTTAAGCTTAAAAAGAGATTAGGTATTGTAGATGATACAACTAATATTAAAGTTAAAGGTAATCTTAAAGATGAACAGGTTAGGCTAAAGAAACATACAGAGGCCTTAGAGAAAGATATAGTAGTAAAGAAGAAAGAGCTTGTAGAAGCAGAGAAAGCAGCTAAGAGAGCTAAACATGATGAGGCTACTAATAATCTTAACATAACTAAAGATGCTGTTAGAACACATGAAACATCTACAGCAGTTATAGTTAAAGAGCAGAAGGTTTTAACTAAGAAGATACAAAAGCTTGAGGCTAAAGAGAAGGCAACTAAAGAGACTCAACAAGAGTTAGGGATACTTAAAGAAGCTAAACAAAGACTTGAAGTAGATTTAAAGAGAAATAAAGACCTTATTAAGAAGGCTCAACACCATAAGAATAAGCATGGTACAACTACTAAGAATCAACTAGCAGCTAAGATGGCACAACAAAGAAAAGAGATACAAGAGATTAGCAAGAATCTTAAGAAACTTAGTAAAAGAGTTACTATGTCTAAAGAGGATATATCTGCATTAAAAGCAGCTAAACAAGCTTTAATTGATAATGGTAATATGTTACATAATGCATCTAAAGAGCGTAGCAAGCTTCACGGAGATTTAGAGACAGCTACTAGACTACAGAAGAGAGCACATAGCACATTACCTAAGAATAAACCTGAAGTATCTCATAGAAACATAGATGATATTAAGAAAGAGATTAAAGCTAGTGAAGATACAATAATCAGTAACAAGTCAGCTTTGGATTATGCAACTAATACATACAAAAGACTATCTAAGCAAGTTAAAACTTATACAGCTACAGCAAAGTCAGCTACAACTAGATTTAGCGATGCTGTTGATGAGTTAGATAATATAGCTGAGAAAGTTTTAGATGAATTACACGATGGCTCTAAGTTAGAATTAAACTGGTTTGAGAAAACTATGCTATGGACACCAAGTTCGTATCTACATTCTTCTAGTAATAAAGCTTTAAATAAATTAGGTGACTTATTAGTAGCTCCTTACAAACCTAAGAAGTTATTGGATGGTACATTTGCACCTACTAGACCTAATGCTATGTTCTTTAAACAACAGTTTAGTAATATACATAGAGTAATGTATGTTGAAACACTACAAGCATTTGCTAAGGCTACTAAAGAACAAGGATATAAAGGTGACTACAAACAGTTTATGATGGATGTAGGGGATACCTATAGACAAGCAAGTCAACAAGCACTTAGAGAAGCTCATAGTAATATACCTTCTTTTATTAAAGGGGAAGCTTTAGACGAAGCAATATTAAAAGCTGAGTCAGGTATTACTGTTGTATATACAAATAAGATACAAGCAATTAACGATGCTGCTGAAGCTGTTAAGAAGTTTAATATTACTTATGGTAAAGCAGGTAAAGAGTTAGGTGCTGCAGGTATGGAAGGTATATCACTTAATGGTACATACCTTAGTCGTAACTTTAATCATGAGGCAATAGCTAAGATAGGTAAGCCTAAAGCAATACAACAGCTTACTCAAGCTATGAGAGAACATATAGCTAATAGAGACTTATCAGATGAACAACTAGCTAAAGAAGCTACAAGAGTTATTAACAAGGTTAGTGAACGAGGTATCTTGTATGATTCTTTAATAGGTGTTGATAATGCTGGTGTACATCAACCTACTTCAGTTAAACAACGTACAATACATTATTATGAAGATGGTGTATTATCATTACTTAATAAAGATTTAAATGAAGACCTATTAGCTTATAATTACAGAATGTCAGGTAAGTTAGCTTTACAGAAAGCTTTAGGTGTATCTACAAGAGCACAGATTACTGAGCTTATGAGTAAGTTAGCTAATGAAGATGGGGCTACAGCGAAGGATATGAAGAATGTGGCAGCTGTTATTGATACTGTATTAGGTACTAGAGAGATTATGAAGAATCCTACAGCTCTTGGTAATACTGCTATGAGAATGGTAGCTAAGACTAATAGTATTATTTATGGACCAGGCTTTGGTATTACATCTTTAACAGAGATGGCTAATATTGTAGGTACTACAGGTGTTAAGAACACTATGGGATTACATTTCGATGCTATTAATAGTACATTTAAGATGGCTAGAGGTGAAGATGTACCTGTAGAATGGATAAATGAAATACAAGCTATTGGTCTTGTAGGAGATATTGTACATGGTCTTCATATGCAAAGGTATGATGCTTCTGATTCTATATCAACTAGTAACGCACTAGAGAAAGCTTTAGATTTTGGTAATCACTTTGTACATAAGATAAGCGGATTACAACATACAACAGAGGCACAACGAGTTATAACTATAGGTGCTGGTATGAATGACATTGTAGGGATAGCTAAGAACTTAAATCCTAGTACAGCAGACCTTAAGAGACTTGCAGTATATGGGTTACAGACAAAAGATTTAGATGGTATTAGACATCTAGTGGATACAGGGGTTATTAAGTTTGATGGAGCAGGACACCTTAAAGCCTTTGGGTTTGATAAGTGGGACACAGCTTTATCAGATAAGATACAATCAGGTTTGTATACACATATGGTTAATACTGTATTACATCCAGATGGTGCTACGTTACCATTGTTTTTAACTAATAATGATTTTGTAGGTAAGATAATGTTCCAGTTCTTAAGATTCCCTGCTGCTGCCCATGAGAAGTTAATGTTACGAGGGTTGGATTTAGCAGATGCTAGACAAGCTGTTGGTATCTTAAGTTCACTAGCTCTATTCACATTAGTAGCTAAAACTAAAGATTTCCTTAAGGGAGAAGATAGGTTCGATTTAGATACTGAAGAAGGTGTTAATAACCTTACGGGATATTTAATAGCAAATAACTATATGACTGCTTCTTTAGCTGGAGGTAGTGATTTAATATATTCATTAGCAACAGGTAAGTCAGCATGGTCAGATTATACACAAGGTACAGCGAGTGTTCTTGGTGTTACTAATGCTACATATGGAGGATTTCAAAGAGCTATAGGAAGTCTTCAAGAAGGTGAAGTTAAGACTGCGTGGGATAAATTACAAACACCTACGGAACACTTCTGGGCTACACAATTAGTAACCCAATTAATAACAGGAGAAGAATAATGGCAAAAGCTAGTTTAGAGAGTTTAAATACTCTACACGACTTAGTGGCCAAAGAGTTAGCTAGAGGTCTTGATGACCCTAGAACACTAACTGCGGCTATTAAGTTTTTAAAAGATAATGATATAACAGCTGATTTAATGACTGATGAGAGTGAGAACTCTTTAGGTACAGCAATCAGAGAGCATTTAAAGATGCCAAACAGAAACAAGACCTTATCAGTAGATGATATGTTGTCTATGGAGGCTTAGAAGCTCTTTTAGGGGTCTACCCTAGTCATTGTATACCTAAATGGTTATAGTGGCTTGTAGGCTCTTATAAAGCGTTTTAGACGCTATTAACAATCTAGGAGGATTAAATGAAATATTGTAAGACATGTGAGAAGAACAAAAAGAACAAATACTTTTATGCTACAAATAGCAGTAAATGTAAAGAGTGTATATCAGAATACAACAAGAACTATAACAAAGGTGCTATACAGCCTAAAGGTGATGCAGGATATGTGTATGTAATTACTAACCCAGCTTGGGATGGATACTATAAAATAGGATTGACTATAAACCTTAGTAAGAGGTTAAGTACATACCAAACAGCATCACCACTTAGAGACTATAGTTTCTTAACTACAAAGAGTGTTGATGATATGCATATAGCAGAGAGAAAGGTACTGGAGGAACTTAAGAAGTTCTATGATGTTAAAGGTGAGTGGGTTGTAGCTAGTAAAGCTGAACACATAATACACCTAGTGGAAGGATTGTAATGAATGATAAACGACAACAAGAACTAGAGTTAGCAGCTTTAGATGACTTTAAAGTATTTACTATGTTGGTATGGGAACACTTAAGGATGCCAAAGCCAACTGAGATGCAATTTCATATCGCTACATTCTTACAGGAAGAACATTCTCGTAAATTCTTGGCCGCATTACGTGGGATAGGCAAGACATACCTAGGGGGTACATATGCTTGTTGGAAGCTATTAAGAAACCCTAATGAGAAGATACTTATTGTATCACAGTCAGGAACACACTCTGATGCTATTGCACAGTTTGTACGTCGGTTGATAGATACAATGCCTATGTTAATGCACATGAGTCCTGATATGAGTAAGGGGCATAGAACATCTATTACAAGCTTTGATGTTGGAGGTGCTGAGATAACAGTACAACCTAGTGTTAAATCATTAGGTATTACAAGTCAGTTACAAGGAAACAGAGCTTCTCTACTAATCTCAGACGATATTGAGGGGAAGCAAAACTCAGCTACAGAAGTACGTAGAGAACAGTTATCATTACAAGCAGCAGAATTCGAAGCTATCTTAATGACAACAGAAGGAGCAGAGATTTTAGTATTAGGTACATACCAGAGTGCTGAATCTATATATCATGGTTTCACAAGAGATGGTTATATTACTAGAGTATTCCCTGCTAGATATCCAGTAGATACGTCTATTTATAATGGTTGTTTAGCTCCTTATATAGAAGAGAGATGTAGAACTAAACCTGAATTATTAAATACACCTATTGACACTAGATTTACTGATGAAGATTTAATACGTAGAGAAAGTAGATATGGTAAGTCAGAGTTCAACTTACAGTTTCAATTAGATACATCACTTAATGATGCTAATAAATACCCATTGAAACAGAGTGACCTTATAGTAACTGATTTAGATATATTTGAAGGGCCTAGGGCTATTACATGGAGCTCAGAACCCTCTAAGGAGATTACAGCTATACCTAACATAGGCTTTAGAGGTGATAAATTACATAGACCAGGCACAGTAGCTGAAGAACTTAAGAAGTATGAAGGTGTTGTATTGGCTATTGACCCTAGTGGTACTGGTTCAGATGAAACAGGGTGGGTTGTAATAGCACACCTTCTGGGTAGGCTATATGTATTAGACTTTGGTGGTTTTAATGGTGGTTATACTGAAAAGAACTTAATGTTCCTAGCAACTACAGCTAAGAAGTATAAGGTTAATGAAATATATGTGGAGGCTAACTTTGGAGATGGTATGTACTCTGCACTGTTATCACCTATAATGAATAGTATATATCCTTGTCATATAGAGGAGGTTAAGGTTACTACTCAGAAAGAGGTTAGGATTATAGATACACTAGAGCCTATAATGAATCAACATAGACTAGTATTTAATTATAGTAGTTGTAATGAAGATGTAACTAGAGGATTATCTGACCCTAATAAAATGATGTATAGTTTAATGTTTCAGTTAACACATATAACCAAAGAACGTCAGTCATTACGTCATGATGATAGATTGGATGTATTAGCTTTAGGTATTAGTTATTGGTTAGAACGTGATGTCCTTGAGCAGAACCTTGATAGTGCTTTAGAAGCCTATAAGAAGAAACAATTAGATGATATGTTACAGCAACACAGTAATCGTTATAAGAAGAATCCTTTATATAATGGCAATAATAAGTCATCTGTTGGTAGTAAATCTATGAGGAATTCAATGAGAGCCTTTAGATAAGATAAAAGCTCTGTATGTCCCTATGGCTAGGGGCTACAGGCTAAAAAGGGTGTTAGAGTGGACATATTAGGAAAGACATGATAACTTTAATAACAAACTTAAAGGCTAATGACCCTGCCCTCAAAGAACATTACTGATATAGATAATTTTAATGAGCTCTCTCGCCTCCGAGAGTTCTTTAAAGGTATCTTGCTTAGGATATACAATACGATGTTACAGCTATAGAACAATACTTTTGCAGGTACTATGGTAGTAAGGCTTGATGCACCTCGTAACCCCTTGTATTATATGTCGTTCTTTGGGGATGCAGAAAAACAAAGATAACTATAAAAAACAACTTAAAAGCTTAAAGGCCTTCTTAAAGAGTCTTTAAAGTATGTTAGGATTCCTAACAGTAACCAAGGTAGTTTGTATTCTACAAGAACCTTGTATCGCTGTTAGGATTCCTAGCGTTACCTTAAAGCATCCTAGAGGTTCTGTAAGCCAATTACTATTGATACCTCCTTTGTTTATAAAGTATATAACTTATTGTATCCTTTATGTAATATAGCACCAGGGAGCTTTGAGATACCTTAGGGGTCTGTAAAAATACTACAGAAATCCCAAGGGGTATCATCATAATCCCAGGCACACCTAGCCCCCCATAGCCCCTTGTAAATCCTCAGTGATTCGCTAGGGGCTTTTTAGCTTCACTAATCATCTCAATGTACCTTAACGATACTCACTATCATTATCATATTGTATCTACCTACCATTCACATTATACCTTAATGTATCCTTTAGATGCCTTGAGTTCCTTTAATATCCTTCGAGATGTTACTAATCACTACATACTATACCCACCAACCACGAACCCATAGGGCTTTAAGCCTCCTACTGTTACCAAATGAAACACCTGAAGCCACTGAAGGAAAATTTAGGACTCTTTAAGAATTCTTTAAGCTTCCTTTCGCTATTCTCACGCCTACGCCTACGCGTTCCTTTATACACTATAAGCCACTCTATGCTTCCTTAAGTTCACCTTAGCTCCCTTAACTAATCACTATCTTTTATTGTATCTTAAGAGTCCTCTGCTATACTTCCCTTATCACTTTGAGATACACCCAGTAACTTAACGACTGATAAATAACTTTGATAATTTGTATAAGCTTTAAGATTACTTTAAGAGTAACCTGCTATACTTACACTATCAAAACAACTAAAGGAAAAACAAATGAAAACTGAAACAACAAACGAAACAACACTTAAAGTACTTACAACTACTATAAGAGAAACACTAACTGCACTAGAGAGTGCTGATAATAGCTCTAAGGCTCTATTTAATGAAGCTAAACAATACCTAGCTAGTGTATCTTCTTTAGACTCTGGTGTATCTGCCTTAAAGAATATCATTAACGAAGAAGCTATCAATTATACTTCATACTATAAAAATAAACTACTAACAATAGTTAAATACAGTACAATAGCTACAAATAGTAAACTAGCAATAGATACAAATATGATGTATTGGTATAATGTTGAAAAAGCCTTAAAACTTATGGAACACTTAATGGAAAACTATACTTCTGATGTATCTACTATTAAAAACCTATTGAATGGACTTAAAGGTAAAACTAAAGCTCTTACAGCAACTAGAGGGGATAAAAACACATATAATGAACTGTATTCAGCTAAATTAGCCGAGCTTTACAAAGAATACAAACTGGAAGATGATGAGGAAACTAAAGGTATCAAGATAGAAACTATGTTCAAACTGTTAAGCCTTGATGCTCAAAAAGCTTTAATTGCAAAACTTAGTAAAGGATTAAGCGAAACTAAAGAATAGTTATTGTATACTTACAGTATCTAAAGTTTATAGAGGGTATAATTACTATTGTATCTTCTATTAAGCCTTAAAAGCTTAAAGTTATTTAAATTATTAATGTATGTTACCGACTATATAGGGAACTAAAGAGATTTTAAACATTTCTATGATAGTAATTAATGTATCGCACTTACGGTGGGTACTAAATGTTACTTAGAATTGACACAAATACACTTAACTCTAAAAAATAAGTGAAATGAAAGTGATGGGTTTAATAGTTACCATAAACTATTTGTAATATTTAATGTATTACTAAAGGTTCATACAGAGCCTTTTAAGTGCATTAGGCAACACCAAGCACCTTGAAACCTTTTAAAGGGCTTCTAGGGTGCTTAAAACAACGATAAAGGATAACAATGAAAAATAACTATACAACACGGGACCTACTAATCTTACTCCACAATGGTTATGTATTGAAAAATATAACTGGTGGTATTGTAGTACTAGATGAGCAAGGCAGCCAACAAATAAGACAAGCCCAGAACTACCCTAGAACTAAACCATATAAATTCAGTAACCCAGAGTACTGGGAGATACTAGGGGTTCGTAAAGGACACTTACCAACTCTTTGGGAAAAGATAGTGTATTTCGTATCATCAAAGATACTGTAAACTTAAAACTAACTTAAGAAAGGACATATTAGGAGAAGCCTAGAAAAATACCCCAGAAACTTTAAGATTATATAGAGTACAGTAAGGATACCTAATCAATCAGTTAGGATTATGAATCTATAAGACAATAACTATTAACAAACAACTAAGGAATAAACAATGAAAAAGATAACAAAGAAACAACTATTAATTAACAACCCAGTATTTAAAAGAATGATAACTACTATAGCTAATAACTATAATGTATTACGAGCTATAAATAAGAAGTTACCATTCAGTGATAACAGTGATTGTATTTCTGTATTAGCTACCGCTATAAACAATTGTAAAGATGAATTCAATGTATCAGTAAGCTTCATAACAAAGAACCTTGGTATTGACCAAAGAACGATGCAAAACATCCTTGGAGAAACATACAGAATACAACAAGTTAAAAGGAATCCTAACAGTTTCCTAGATGATAGAATGTATTATGCTAGAGCTGTTGTATCTAATAGTATGACTGCACAAGAAGTTGCAGATACTACAGGGTATGCTATAATTACTATTCGTAAATGGGTAAAAGATTACAGAGCATATGGTAGTGATACTATGAGAGCTGTAGCATTTAGTAGAAGGAGTTTATAATGAATGATATATTTGGATTACAAGAGATAACAGTAGACCAAGCACGCAAACTATGGGAAGCTAAATATTTAGTGAAGGTTATAGAGCCTGATTATAATATTAATCATTGTTTTGGGTGTCCTCCTGGACAATGGGCTAGTGGTGCTAAATACTATTTATCTGATAGTGTTACAGCTTATGATGACTACAAACTATTTAAAGCCCCAGTAGACTCTATAGACAAGCTTAAGGCTCTTTATATTTCAAAGCTAACTTCTCATAGGCTTTCAGACTTATTAGATATTAAAGTAGCTAGGTATAATCTTTGTACTAATCCTTTAGGTACTACAAGTGATAAGATGATATATAATGGCCCTAGTGGTAACTTCTATGTTGGTAAAGAACAAAAACTACCTATCAAACTTGGTAAGGTTATAAAACAGTTACTACCAGAAGCCTCACCACTAGAGATAGAAGGCTTTGTAAGTACTTGGAAGAAAGCCTATACAGTTGATACATCTACAGTAGAGCTTAGAGATGATATTGTATCTATATATGATGAAGGTGGTTCTGTAGGTGGTAGTTGTATGAGTGGTTATGGTGATAGACTAGAGATATATGAAGATTTAGGCTGTAAACTGTTATGTAGCTTTGAAGCTAATGGAATTACTCTTAATGCTAGAGCTATTGTATGGTATAATAACCTAGAAACAGTAGATGGGGCTAAGGATGTAGGTATTCTTGTAGATAGAATCTTCTATAATACTGAGAATGCTAAACTTACTATACAGAAGTATGTAGAAGAGCAAGGCTGGAAGTTTTTATATGAGAATGATGACATACCTCATGTAATTACCAAAGAATCTGTAGGCAGCTATGCTGAAGTTCCTTATATTGATACAGTATATAATGTACTGACTGTTGATGGGTTCTATAAACTTACAACAGAAACTTGCTGTGATGATAGATTACAACAAACTGATGGTTCTAGTGAGAGTTTATGTGGTATCTCTGAGATGCTAAATGAGGATTATATTTACTGTATAGATTCTGATGATAGACAGTACCAAGATGACTGTTACTATTGTGAAACTGATGACGAGTGGTATTGTAGTGATGAGTATTTAGTATATGTATATGGGAGAGGATATTACTTAAAGGATGATGACAACCTAGGGTTCTTTGAAGATACCAAGGAGTACTTCCATCACTGTGATAACAATACAGTATATACAACAGTAGACGGTGAACACTATAGTGACTGTATGGACTTAATATACTGTGAAGATATAGATGGTTGGCTACATGAAAATGATTGTTACTATTATGTAGAAGACCTAGCTGTATATTATTCAACAGATAGTGACCTACTAGACTACGAAGGTAATTACTACAGCTCACAAGAAGCTATAGATGAAATAAAGGAAAACAAAGATGATTAACAAAACAATACTAGAGGTACTTAAAGCCTCTCAACAACAATTACATAAAAGCCTAAAGACTATAGATGGAATCCAAACATACCCTATGTACTCTATATATAGTAAAGGAGACCCTAAGGTTTTAAAGCCAATGTTGTGTGTTCACTTAGATACAATAAATACTTGTAGTCTTAAGGTTGATAAGGAGCTACAGGACAGTGATTTTATTACAACTGGTGGTATTGTTAGAGTGAATCCTAACAGCTCTTTAAACTGTCTTGGTGGTGATGATAGGGCTGGTGTATGGATTGCTTTACAACTAATAAAGTATATGGAAGAAACTCAAGACTTTAAGTATGATATAGGTTTCTTCCTAGATGAAGAGATTGGTTGTATTGGGAGCTCAAGCTTCATTACAAATACATTAGATTATAATACTAGTTGTTATATTGGACTAGATAGAAGAAGCTCTCTAGGAGTTCATGAAGTAGCTATATATGGTGATGATAACACAGAGCTTATAGATATTTTTGAGAGTCTTGACTATAAACTAGAGATGGGTTCTATAACTGATGCAGCAACCCTAGCAACTCAAGAGATAGCTTGTGTGAACTTATCAGTAGGTTATGACTTTGAACACACAAAACAGGAGGTACTGCATCTTGAGTGTATGTTATATACTTTAAAGGTCTTACAAGAGCTTCAGCTTGAAAGTAAAGAATACCCTAGCGATTACCTAGGGAGTTACTATAATAGCCCTAGTGCCTCTCTAAGGTACACTGAGGATGTATATGAAGACCACGAGATACTTAGAGAGTTTCTATTCTCTATGGGTTATGACCCTGATGATATTATAGAAGAACATTACAATGTACTAGGAGGTATTTTAAATGTATAACAGGGAGTTAGCCCTTTGGTTAGCTAATGAAGCTCAGAAAGCTCCTCATTATGCTGAGAGAGTATGTTACCTAAAGGTATTAGAAAGAATAGAAAAGGATAAAGAATGTTTAAAGGAGATAAAAAATGATTGAAGTTGATGCTAACGAACATTACCTACAGACCTACCTAAGTGGTGAAGAACAAATGGAAGATGCTTTAGAGTGTTTCCTAGAGTCTGTGGATAATGACTTTATTGTAATAATGGAGATTGTGGATAAGATACAACAAGGTGCAAGTACTTATGAGTATCTTGGAGTAGAGTATGACTTCTCAGAAGAAGTTTTAAATGAAATAAAAGAAAGGTTATAAGAATATGTGTAGAAATTATAGAAAAGAAAATAACGAAGAGATAGCTCGATGGGTAGAACAAGATAGGCCTAAGGTGTGGTTTAAAGATTATGATGGTTGGTTACTATTAACAGAAACTCCTATATGGTGTGATGATTTTAAATATATAGTAGACGATAAACATGTAGATATTAGAAAACAACTTCATGATAACCCAGGGCTTAAAGTAGAAATGTTAGCTGTTTACAATGGTGATTGGCTATCAGCAGCAAGCCCAAGATTTCAGTTAGCTAGTGATTATCGTATAGCACCTAAAGCTTTCAAACCATTTACCCTAGAAGTAAATACACTTGAAGAAGCTCAGGAACTATGGCATAGATTGAATACAGCTTATGGTACAATAAAAGATAATGTAAGTGGATGTACTACTATCCCTTATCCTGAAGATTCTACAACCTTTAATATGTGGAATACTATAGATAACAGGATGTATTATGAGTGCTAATGTAACTTTATTAACAAATACACCCCTTTGGATAGCTGATAAGGCTATAGGTAAGTGCTGGGATAAACCTAAAGATGAGTGTGATGTAGCTAGGATAGAGAGAGTTGCTAACAAAAACAAACACGCTTCAACTATAGAACATCTAACATATAGCTTTGATATTACGATGTCAAGGTGTTGTCTTCAAGAATGGGCTAGACATCGTATGGCAAACCTAAGTGTTAAGAGCTCTAGGTATACTTTGAAGGAGCTTAAAGATTCTGAATACAAAGATTTACATACATTCTTAGTTAAATGTGGTGTAGACTATATAGATAATTGCAATGTAACTACCTTAGTAGCATTACAGAGAGCTCTTGTATCTGGAGTAGCTAATGATAAGGTAAAATATATGCTGCCTGAAGCTTACAAAACATCTATGGTATGGACTATCAACGCTAGGTCACTTCAAAACTTCCTAGCACTTAGAACATCACCTGCAGCACTATGGGAGATACGTAACTTAGCTTACGAGGTATATGATAATCTTCCAGAAGACCATAAGTTTTTATTCAAGGAGTGCTTATATGAAGACAGTAACTAATGATATCTTAGATAACCTAGATGTTATAGTAGCAGAACATGAAAATGTATACAAAATGTTAATGACTAACTTTGCAACAGCCTTAATGGATGTAGTTACTGCTACAGATGATACAACAGCTAAGGAATCTGGGGTAATGTTAGAAGTCTATAGTAAACAACTAAACAAGTTTGTATTGGATTTAATAGCTAATCAACAATATAAAGCTTAATTACACCTTAAACCAGGACATATTAGGAGAAACTATGATTGGAACATTAGATAAACAGAAACAACTAGAGTTTGATGCTTATGATATAGCTTCCATTAGAGCCAAAGAAGAATTCCTAAGGGTAACTGAAGGAGAGCAAGGAGCTGAAACTAATGAAGGTATTGTATTTATCAAGAAGTTGTTACCACCAGTAACAGATAAGATTAATGAGTACCTAACGTCTAAAAGCTTACGAGGAACTTCCTTCCAAACTAGAGAACCTGTTATGGACTATCTAGGGAAAGAGAGCAACCTAGCTTATATGGTATTATCTGCTATCCTTAATGGAACTTTGAGTTCCTTTGGTGGTAAGTACAAACCATATACTGTACCACTATTAACAGTTGCTAGGTTGGTACTTAATAGTATCAAACAAGAATACAAGATAGAAAGGTTTAAGAATGAAGCACCAAGACTTGATGTATATATCGACAAGAAATACAAAAAGCTTAGTGTAAGAAGACGAACTAATAAGAAGATGATGTTAGGTAAGAAGAAGTTAGCATTAGGAAACCCTGATAACATACAAGGATTTACTCTAGGAGTTAACCTAGTTGATGCTGTAATTAAGTCTGATGTAGGCTTCTGTAAGATAGAGGTTATACGAGAAACAGCTAAACGTAAAAGAACTATGTTGACCTTAACAGATGCAACAATAGAGATTATACAAAGAATGAATGATATTGGGCCTCTATTCCACTATAGTTACCCTATAATGGTAATACCACCTAAAGAGTGGACTGGTTTTAGAGGTACTGGAGGATATCATGCTGGTATCTTAGATATTGACTTAGTTAAGATGCATAATGATAAAGCTAACAAGAGAATGGTTAGAGGTTACTTTGAGAACCATCCAGAATTCACCAAGAGATATACAAATATTGTAAATGCTGTTGGTAGAGTTCCTTGGAAGATAAATCAAAGAGTACTTAAGGTTCTGGAAACAGTTTATGATAAACATCTAGTAGATTATACCAAAGAATATTCACTTATTGGTGGTATACCTGATGATGACCTTCCTAATCCTTATGATTTAGTTCCTATCGTTGAATTTGACCCTGATAATACACCACCTTATGTAGAGTATCGTGATAAAATCACAGCTCTTGAAGATAAGTTTGATGTATTGAAGTCCAAAGGACTAGTGGTTAAGTTAGCATTATCAACAGCTAAGAAATATAAAGACTATGACAAGATATACTTTAGCTATCAAGTAGACTTCAGAGGTAGATTGTATCCAATACAACCACACTTGAATCCACAAGGAGCTAAAGTAGTTAAGAGTCTGTTATTATTCGCTGAAGGGAAACCTTTAGATACAGATAAAGCAGTTGAATGGTTCAAGATACATGGTGCTAACCTTTATGGTTATGATAAACTATTGTATCCTGATAGAATACTAAAGATTGAGGAGATGAATGATGAGATTTGTAAGATTGCAGATGACCCCTTGGTTAATCGTGAATGGACGGAAGCAGATGAGCCTTTCGCATATCTTGCTTGGTGCTTTGAGTATAGTGATTGGATTAGAAATCCTAGTGCTTTTATCTCACATATTCCAATAGCCCTTGATGCGACATGCTCGGGTATACAGCTATATTCTGGACTTATGAAAGATAAGAAAGGTGCTTTAGCAGTTAATGTACTACAGGCAACTGATAGTGAAGGTAATAAATGTATTGCTGATATATATGGTGAGGTTGCAGCTTGTGGTAATAGATACCTAGAGACAGGTGACTATGAGAAGAACATACACTATACAACAAAGGACAAAGTAAGTCACACAGTAAACTTAGAGGCTTTAGGTAACTCAATGATGGGTAGACTAAACCGTAAGATTGCTAAGAGAAATACTATGACCTTCCCCTATAATGTATCTACTTTTGGTATGAAAGACCAAGTGCTTACAGATATTATAGAACCATACAAGAATACGAAAGACCAGTTCTGGCTTGAAGGAGCTGAAGACTGGCAGGTAGCAACTCTAGTAGCTAAACTGAACTATAAAGGTATCAGTGAGGTTGTAGAAGGAGCTGTTGTATGTAGAGACTTCCTTAAGTCATTAACACGAGAGGTTGTTGAGAAAGGGGCGTTTATACAATACAATACACCTATATTTGGATTCCCTGTTGTACATCGTATAGTTAAATATAATGTATCAAGAGTTACAACAGCATTAGCCAAGCTTACTATAAGAACACCAACAACTGTTCTTGATGGTACTAAGATGGTTAATGGTATTGCACCAAACTACATACATTCCTTAGATGCAACCTTGATGTTCAGAACAGTTGAGAGGTTGCTGGCAAGTGGTGTATCTAGCTTTGCTCTAATACATGATAGTTATGGGGTTCATGCAGCAGATACAGAGAAACTAGCCCATGAGGTTAGGGAATCATATATAGAGTTATTTGAAGATAATCCATTGTATGATTTTACAGAGCAGACAGCACCTTTTAAGGCGTTGGAAGCTAAGGAGTTACCGATAGGTGACCTAAACATACAGGAGGTACGAAACAGTGAGTACATATTCAGTTAATGACAACTTATAAAGAAGAGACTAGGGAGTACCTAGCAAACACGATAGATTCTATATTAACTATAGAGTCATCAAGAGCACGTCAAAGTGCATTACGAGGTATATTAATGGTAGTAGATGATATTAAATATGATTTACAACTGTTACTAGGAGAGGCAGCCGCATTAGAGGCAATAAATAACAATAAAAATAAAGAGAGACAATAACATATGGCAGTAGCAATTAAAAAACCCTTCACGATTAAAGGACAAAACGTAACATCACCAAGAGGTAACGCTTTATGGGCTAAGTTAGATACACCTGATAGAGAATACAATGCTAAAGGACAGTTTTCTGTAGATTTAGTAGTCGACCCTCAAGCACCTGGTGTACCTGAATTCCAAGCAAAACTTGAAGCACTTAGAGATACTGCGATGGAACAAGCAAATGAAGGTAAACCTAAACCTAAACAATTCAAACCAAGACCAGTATTTAAAGATGAATACACTAAAGATGGTGACGAAACAGGTAATATTGTATTTAAATTCAAGATGAACAATGTTGATGATAGAAGACCAGGGCAAAACAAAGTTAAACTTGTAGGACCTAAAGCTTCAGCTGGAGAGATTCCTATGGTTGCTATTGGTAATGGTTCATTAATTAGATGTGTTGCATTTGCTAACCCTTATGCAATGGCTTCAGATAAAACTGTTGGTATCTCATTGATACTTGAGAAAGTACAATTACTTGACTTAGTGCCTATGGGTGGTGGTAACGATGAGCTTGAAGATGAAGACTCTGATTTAGAATTACCTACAGATAATGGTGAGTTTGCTGATGAAGACGAATCAGGGGACTTCTAGTAGATGGCTAAGGGAGATATACACTCCCTGAAAGTACCATACTTCCTAACAGTTAGAAACAAGAGGCATAGTCTTAATCTAAATCAGTACAGAAATGCTCACTATCAGCTTACAAACAAGTTGAAACGACAGTTCAAAGATGTGATTACAGACGATGTACTTGATTTACCTGTTATGGATAAAGTTAAAATACATTACAAGATATTCTATGAGAACAAGAGATTGTTTGACTTAGATAATATAGCAAGTGTGGTTAGCAAGTTTACACAAGATGCTCTAGTAGAGCTAGGTAGACTACCTGACGATAACTACCAACACATACAACAGATTACAGCTACCTTTGGTGGTATTTGTAAAGATAATGCGTATGTTGAGGTAAGAATAAAAGAGATTTAAGGAAAAATCAATGAACGAATTTGAAGATAGAGACCAGATAGCAAGAGAACTTATGTATAACGATAGGTTCTTACCACACCATGAAGCCCTTACAAAGGCACAACATATATTAGATAACTTACAGGAGATACAATGTGGATAGACAAGATACAGCGGAATTTAGCTACCATACTTCTTGTGATGACTGCGGGTCTTCTGATGGTTGTGCGGTATATGATAACGGTAACACCTATTGCTTTGCTTGTGAGAGCTACACTTTTGGGGACAGTGAACAAGTTGATAGACGACCTAAAACAGGCAAGACTATGGCTTTAATAACTTTTGAACCTCAAGTACTAGCCGCAAGGAAGATACCTGAGAGTATCTGTAAGCAATACAAATATGGGATAGGTACTCTAGGAGGTAAGGTATGTCAAGTAGCTAACTACTATAATAAAGATAGACAACCAGTAGCCCAGAAGATTCGATTCGCTGATAAAACCTTCAAGTTTCTTGGGGACACTAAAGACGCTATGATGTATGGACAACAATTATGGTCATCAGGTGGAAAGAAATTAACAATAACTGAGGGAGAGATAGATGCTCTTTCAGTTGCAACAGCTTTTGATGGTAAATACCCAGTTGTATCACTATCATCAGGAGTACAAAGTGCAAAGAAGGAATTAGCTCGACACTTAGAGTGGATTTCAAGCTTTGAAGAAATATATCTATGGTTTGATAATGATGAGCCTGGTAGAAAAGGTGTAGAAGAGTGTATTAATATACTCCCTATAGAGAAGGTTAGGATTATAAGACA
>Ga0256826_1000102_pt1 | contig 42602 bp, 41 predicted proteins | sample CV79metaG_FD_185975 | JGI IMG/M metagenome (GOLD analysis project Ga0256826, IMG submission 185975) | Hydrothermal vent microbial communities from East Pacific Rise, Pacific Ocean - CV79 | ecosystem: Environmental > Aquatic > Marine > Hydrothermal vents | place: Pacific Ocean: East Pacific Rise...
AATAGAGTTGTTCTTCTGCCTCTTGCCAATATCGTTTACGATAGACCTGTGGTTCTTTTATAAACTTTTCAACAAGAATCTCTCCTTGGATAGCTTGGAACTTTCCATCTAAGTTAGTAGCGTCAATACTTAGGGTTTTATTACTCTCTTTATTGAGTTCCTTATCTATTTTCATGTTTACTTGAATCCCAATATAGCCCAATAAAATGTTTTTACTAGCAGAGTGAGTTTCCCCTGTGCTGTCTGTGACATCTACCGAAATAGTATAGTTGTAGTTTGGTTTGTCCTTACTATCAAATTTTGTATCTGCCAAAGCATCAAAATGAATTTTAAATTCTCCATTTTTATCGGTCTTGACACTTCCTCTTTCAATGGTTTCTTCATAGCTGTTGTAGATGTGCCGTTTCCAATAGGGAACCCATGGAAATGAAGCCAAACGTTTTATGGTATAGCTAACTTTTGCATTGTCCAAGGCATTACCAGCATAGGCTTTTGCCTCTCCTTTTAGCTCTATGGTGTCGCCAATTTTATAGCTCTTTTCCAGTTGTTTAAAATCTACTTCAAATTTAGGGCGTTTGTACTCTTCTACCTGTATGCTTTTTCGTCCACCGATATTGGCTTCTATGGACATTGAACCCAACAGCCCACTTTTTGGTGCAGTAAACTCGCCATGAAAGGTTCCAAATTCGTTAGAGGTAAAGGTTTTATTTTCTATGAGTTGATGATTTCTATTGTAAAAAGAGACCTTTATCTTTTTATTTGTTAAAATTTTAGGAACTTTATTTGTACTGGTTTGTAGAGCCAAGCCTTTAAAGTAAATTGTTTGATTCGGTCGATAGATTGCTCTGTCGGTAAAAAAGTTTACAAAAGTACGGGTATAGGTTTCTCTGTCTCTATTATAATAATAATGCTTGTCTCTTAAATCTAAAAAATCTTTTTTATATTTAAAAGTCATTTCAAAATTATGGTTCCTTTTTGGTAAATCTACTTTTCCCTCTTTATCACTGCTTCGTGTAGAGTAAAGTTCTCTTTTATACTTCCCATTGTTATTATAATAGGTCTTATAAAAAGATACCTTCACATCTTTTAATGGCTCTCCTGTTTGTCGATGAACAACAATCAGTTTTCTATTTCCTTGTTTCATGTAGGCAATATTTGAGACGTTCATTTTTTTATAAAGTGCATGTTTATCAATCTCTTTCTTTAGAGATAAAATAACCATGTATTTACCCACATCATACTGGTCTAAAGAGATTTCGGTAGAGTGGGATTTATAATCCTCTTTTTTAGGAAGTGTAATGGTAAACTCTTTAAAGGCATCCTGTGTGTTTAGATAAGTGAATATTTCTGAACTCTTTTTAGACTTAAAATCGGTTTCGTTATTGGGGTTTAATTTGATAACCTTGACAAAGAGTTTCTGAATATTTCTATACTCAACTCGACTTAAAATATTTTCATGAGGCAGATTAACCTGTTCAATTTTGAAGTTCAAATATTGTGCTTCAATAGTGTTCTTTAATGCTTGCACCTTATTGATAATATAACTATTTGAACTTTTTAATGCTTGTTCTATATAGAGCATTGCTTCAACATAATTTTTTGTATTAGAATAGACATCTGCCAAGGCTAAAAGGGCTTCACTTTTAGGGTTTTTATCTACTATTGATTTTAATGCCTTGATATAATACTGCTCTTTTTTTTCACTTGAAAAGTTGTTGTATACAAAATCAAGACGTTCTACATTTACATAGTCGAATGCTTTTGGATGATGTTTTTCTTGATGAAGTTTTAAAAGTTCTTGGTAAATAACCAAAGCATTGTATTTGAGTTGGTTTTTTAGAGTAGGAGAGCAAGATAAATACATAAAGGTATAGGATGAAGCAAAAGCATCAGGGTCTTTAATTGTAAAATGACCCTGTTGATTAAGAGCATTTCTTGGATTTGTAAAGTGTCGTAATGCCCTAAAGGCTAAAAAATCATAGAGTGTCGGTTGTAATCCTTCTACATACATGCCCTTATTTAAGATAGCTTTGTAGTTTTCTATAGGAATGTCCCCTGCAATTTTATCTAAGGATTTCAGGTAGAGTTCTGAAGCTTTTTTAGAGAGTTTGTCCATAGACCATGTTTTTATATCGGTAGAGGAGTCTTCTTTTACGGTGCTTCTTTGGTTAATTCGATACTGATGTCTGTCCAAATAGTACTCGTAGACTTGAGCCAATATCGAGTATAAAATCAGCTGAGTCTCTTTTTTAGGACTCTCTTTTATTGCCTTTTCAATGTCTTTAATAATTGTAACATAGCCATCTTCATTTAAGCTCAAAAGATATTTCTCTTTATAGAGCAGAGCCTTTATAAATTGGCGTTCATTTTTTTCGTTTTTAGCTTGTGTATAAATGGATTCTACACGTTTTAACGCACTTTTAGGAAGTGCTTTTGTTTCAAGTTTCTGAACCTCTGTCCATGCTGACTCATAAGTTTGAGCCGATAAAAAGAGGGTAAAAAATAGCAGTAGCGAGAGTACATTTTTCATTGATAATCCTTCACATAATTGCATAGGATATATTATATAAAATTATTGATGAAAAGTGAGCCTCTTAGAGGGGCTAATTGTCAAATCTTTTATTAGTCACATTTTGATATAATTCCGAAAAAACTTTTAAGGTCTAAAATGAGAGCATTATTAAGCGTTAGTGACAAGAGTGGAATTGTAGAGTTCGCACAAGGTTTAGAGAAAATGGGTTGGGAGATAATCTCAACAGGTGGAACGTATAAAAAACTTAACGATGCAGGTGTTAAGGTTATTGAAATTGATGAGGTAACCAAGTTTCCAGAGTGTTTTGAAGGGCGTGTTAAAACCCTAAATCCTTATGTTCATGGGGGAATTTTACATAAACGTGGCGACGATGCTCATGTAGCACAAGCAAAAGAGCTTGGTGTAGAGGGAATTGATTTGGTATGTGTGAATCTTTATCCGTTTAAAGAGACCATTGAGCGAACAGAAGACTTTGATGAAATTATTGAAAACATCGACATCGGTGGACCAACTATGGTACGTTCGGCTGCTAAAAACTTTAATGATGTTTTAATTGTAACAGATGCTTCTGATTACGCTTCTGTAATTACTGCTTTAGAGACGAAAGAGGATACGTTAGCGTTTAGAAGAGATTTAATGATTAAAGCGTTTGAGCATACAGCATCCTATGATGCAATGATTGCGAACTATATGAATAAGCGTTTTAATAATGGCTTTGGAGCGTATCAGTTCATTACAGGTAAGAAATCATTCCAAACGCGTTATGGAGAGAACCCACACCAAGATGGTGCATTGTATGAATTCGATAACCATTTTACGAATAACTTCAAGCAGGTAAAAGGCGAGGCAAGTTTCAATAATATTAATGATGTGAACGGTGCCTTAAAAATCGCTTCAAGTTTTGGAGATGAAAATGCTGTATGTATTGTAAAACATGGTAATCCTTGTGGATTTGCAATTAAAGGTTCTTTATTTGAATCGTATACCGAAGCCTTACGTTGTGACCCAGTCTCTGCATTTGGTGGGGTAGTTGCTGTTAACGGTATTGTCGATAAAATATTGGCTGAAAAGATGAATGAAATCTTCTTAGAAGTGGTTATGGCGAGTGACTTTACAGAGGAAGCACTGGAAGTATTTGCCAAGAAAAAACGTCTTAAACTCTTTTCACAAGGTGGAACAAAATTGGTAATGTCTAAAGATTCTCATGACTTTAAACATGTTGATGGTGGATTTGTTTACCAAAACTCTGACTGTATCTGTGATAATGAAGTACATAACGCTCATAAAAAATCAGAACTTACAGCAACAGAGCAAGAGATGAAAGATTTAGAGATTGCTTGGAAAGTAGCAGGATTGACTAAGTCAAACTGTGTGGTTTATGTTAAAGATTCTGCAATGGTAGCTGTGGGTATGGGGATGACAAGTCGTGTAGATGCTGCTCAATGTGCCTTGAAAAAAGCAAAAGAGATGGACATTGATGTAAGTGGTGCAGCGATGGCATCAGAAGCATTCTTCCCATTCCGTGATAGCATTGATGCTGCGGCCGAAGCAGGAGTTAAAGCGATTATTGAACCAGGTGGAAGTATTCGTGATGAAGAGGTTATTGAGGCTGCGAATGAGCATGGAATCTCTCTTTACTTTACAACCGTTAGACACTTTTTACATTAATCATTTTTACTGTAACTATTCCTTTTTATTCTTCATTAAAAGAGACTAATTCCTAGTCTCTTTACAAATTATTCACAATTCCTAGATAAAATATCTCTTCAGGAAAACCAATATTATATTATTACTATATTAGATAAGGATAAAACCGATGATAAAGAAAATAGTGGGAGTGCTACTTTTAAGTTCTTTAATTTTTGCTAAGGTTACTAATGTGCCTGCTACAACGGCATTTGTAAAAGAGACAAAAATGAAAATTATTGATATTCGTACCAAGGACGAGTGGATACAAATGGGGATTATTAAAAAGGCTCATCTAATTACTTTTTTTGATGAACGATACGGCTATGATGTCAAAGCATTTTTAAAAGAGCTTGACAAAGTAGTAAAGAAAGATGAACAGTTTGCAATTATTTGTAATAGTGGAAGTCGAACCAAACTTATTGCTAATTTTTTAGGGGTAAAAAACAGTTACAATGTGGTTAACCTTACAGGTGGTATGATGAATTTATTGAGAGAAGGTTTTCAACCAGCACATTATAATCCAAATGCCAAAAATGTATCGGTAGAGTTAGCCGAACCTTCCAATAAGATGTTAGAAAAAGAAGCATCCTTAGAGACTCCTATTCGAGACTCCAATACTTCAAGTTAAATTTAAAGTATAAATGCTTTTTGCATTTGGGCTTTAATCTCTTCAAAGCTAAACTTGCCTTCTGTAAAATATTCAAATGCAATTACTCCTTGATACAGAAGCATGTCTGAACCATCTTTTGTAGGTTTGTTATAGCTTTTTGCTAATTTCAAGAAGGGTGTCTCTTTTCCATAGATGACATCAACACAGGCAGATGCAGTAGGAATAACGTTTTCTAGTATTTCTATAGGGCATGGTAACTGTTCATCTTCTAAACCTGCTGAAGTCATGTTTACAATTAAATCGTATTTTTTTTCATTGATGAAACTCTCAAAGGTATAGGTTTGAAAGCCTTCATCTATATATTTTTCAAGTCTCTTTGCACTTCGATTGAGTAGGGTTACTTCATAGCCTGCATCTCTAAGAACAATAGAGGTTGATTGAGCCGTTCCCCCTGCACCTAAAAAAAGTACGGTTTTAATATTTTTAAATTCAGAAATGGCTTTTAAAAACCCAGGAGCATCGGTATTGTAGCCATAAAGTTTTCCATTTTTATTGACAATTGTATTGACAGCTCCAACCTTTTGAGCAAATTCATCAAGCTCATCACAAGCATTAAACGCATGCTCTTTATGAGGTACGGTAATGTTTGCTCCTTGAATTCCAAGCTCTAAAAATTTATTTTTTAATTCACTCCCCTCTTCTAACCTGTAACGAGTGTAGCACCCATTGTAGTTCAAGCCTTTAAAGGAGAGGTTGTGCATAAGTGGCGATTTTGAGTGAGAAACGGGATTTCCAAAGATTGTAAAAAGTTGCATTATTATTTCCTAATTTTTTTGGAAATTATAGCAGATTTAGCCCCTTAGCTTTGAGATAACCTTTAAATAAGAGTTACTTAAGAGCTTTCATTCTACAATAGTTTTAATTTAATAAAAGGATACGAATGAGTAAGTTTTTTCAATATGGAGAAAAAGTAGAGGGTTATGAGGTATTTGTTTTAAACGAGCGAGAAGCCAGAGCAGGAGCAGGGATTCTTTTTGTTATTGGACTGCTTAGCTTAGTAAATGCTGTGGCATTGGGGCATATTATTGTGACCAAAGTATTTATTAGTTTTTTTACTTTTGATTTTATGATGCGTGTTCTACAGCCTCGTTACTCTCCTAGTCTTCTGCTTGGTCGATTTTTTGTTCAAAATCAACGACCAGAGTACGTGGGTGCAACACAAAAACGCTTTGCATGGGGTATCGGTCTTCTTTTAGCTATTCCTATGTTCTATCTTTTGGTTATTAATTTTCAACCCAATCCTATCAAAGTTTTGGTCTGTATTCTTTGTTTACTGCTACTCTTTTTAGAATCAGCTTTCTCTATTTGTTTGGGTTGTAAAATCTTTGGACTTTTTAAAAAAGACCCTGTAACTCATTGCCCTGGTGGTGTTTGTGAAATACGTATCAAAGAGCCTATTCAGACCTTTGATTTAGCACAAAAAATAATTACGTTTACCGTCATGTTGGCTCTTGTATTTGGTACTTACAGCTACATAACTAAAGTAGAAAGTAAAACATTCTTATCTAAAAAGATTAAAATTATGATGATGAGTGATGCAGAGTTAGAAGCCTATGAAGAAGAGATACGACAACGTGAGTTTGATGAGTTTTAAACATCGTTATTGTATTTTTGGGAGATATTAAAGGTGTGTGATGCGAAATCGTGAGTGGGTGTCACGATTTCTATTATATAACTATAAAGTTTATGCTCTAAAGGCTTTTTTATCTAAGATTCAACAAAAGATCCCATTGCTAGTTTTCCACCAATTTCTAAACGTTGGACTACTTTTTTCTCTACTAAGTCAACTTTAACCAATGCTCCCTCTTCTGTTAAGAAAAGATAAAAGTATCGACCATCTTTTGAGAAATGGTATTGAGGATGGGATTGTGTTTGAACCGTTCCTACCTCGTTAAGATTACTGACCTTTATATCAGCTATTTTTGTGTGATTTTGAGTATTCATTAGCGTAATAAAGGAATCTTTATGATTGATTACAACAGCTATTTTATTATGCTTCATTTCCTGCGTATGTCCTGCACCTTTTCCTGCTTGAAGAGTTTTTAATATACGCATTGGTGTTGAGCTATAATCAATAACAAACAGTGTTCCTTCATCTGAACCAACATAAATAGTTTTTTGGTCTTTCAAAAAGTTTAAATGATGAACGCCCATAATGTTTGGACTAAGTCCCTCTTTTTGAATCTTTAGTTCATCGACAATGCTTAATCCTTCTCCTACTATAAATTCAAGCTTTAATACAGAGGGGTAAACATTGTTTGAGCCTTCTGCTGTGGCAAAAAAGATGGTAGAGGTATAGAGTTCATTTCCACCATGTTTTCCTTGTCGTCCATGCTCTCCATGAACTTCAGGAGGAATAAGGTTGTGAACAGGAGAAGAAGTAATAAGCTCATTTACTTTACTGGTACTCCATGTACCGTTACTCATTTTTGTAATTTTATACGTGATGATTTTTTTGTTTTGTCTATCAATTAATACAAAATGGTTTTGATCGAGCCAATGTGGATGACCTGAAGCCAATGTTCCACTAGAGACATAGGCATGACCACTGGTTGTTGGTGCAGTAACGGTATCTTCTCCTACTGTGGCAATAAGTGTATCGGTATGACTGTCAACAATAGCTGTCATGGCTTTATTACTTCCTGATATAGCGACTAAGCCTGTCTCTTGTTGTACATCAATACTTCTTGGGTAGAAAGGTAAGGTAATGGTCTTGGTAATGGTATTACTCTGTGAATCAAAAACATCAATAGCATTGCTTCCACGATTATCAATATACATCTTTGGATTGATAGTATGTTCCATTCCTCTCGTTTTAATTGTCTCTACTGCATAGGTTTTTTGATGACCTGTAGCAACCGTTTCTAAAAGTTGCATGTTGTCAATATCCACAACGACAATCATGTTGTTTGCTTTATCTCCATAATAGGCTATGGTTTGTTTATTATTATGGCTACTCGTATTGTCCGATTGAATGGATTCATTACTACTCTCAGTAGTACTACTACTACTATTGTGATTACTATTCTCGCTCACATCCGTTGTGGATGAGGTTGTTCCTCCACATCCTACTAATAGAGTGATTGCTATAATGCTGAATCCTAACGATATTTTTGTCATTTTTTATCCTTTAGTTGCTAATTAATAGGATAATACTATAAAGGTATAAGTAAAATATTAGAAAACTGTTAGCAAAGTATTACTTTTGTAATTTTCTAAATTTTTAAGGAGACCGTTGTTCCTATTTGGGGGGTACTGGAGATGCTAACTTTAATATGCAACTCTTCACAAAGCTTTTTAACAATGTGCAGTCCAATTCCAACGCCCTCTTTCTGTTCGGTATAGAAACGCTCAAAAACACGTTGTGGATTATAAATTCCATGTCCTGTATCGGCAATTTTTAGCACTTTCGTTTTTGCATCATAGTGTACGACAATAGTTCCCTTTTCTCTGTTGTACTTTGAGGCATTGCTTAAAATATTATCAACGATACGAATAAAAACTTCTCTATTTGTTTCAATTTCAATCTGTTGAGGAATCTCTATCGTATAGTATAAGTCGGGATAATTTTTTTCAATCATGTCGATACGTTCTCGTATTAATAGAGCAAGAGGAAAGTGTTCAATCTCTGTTTGATGTTGAATAAGATAATGTTTTAAATTCTCTTGTAAGAGTAATATGTTCTCTATTCCACGTTCAATACGTTTAATCTTGGTACTCTCTCCCACTTCTTGGCGTAATAAAGAGAGGTTTAAACGCATGGTAGAAATGGGTGTATTGACATCATGAAGAATATCTTTTACAAACTCTTGGGTTAATCGTAACGCATTTCTAAGAGGGTACAAAGCATAAAAAGAGAAGAGTGTCGAGAAGATAAAAACAACACTTAAGGTCATTAAAAGATAGAAAAAGAGTTCACGATGAAGATGGTGTATCTGTTCATGATAATCTTCATGCGAGATAAAAAGTTTGAGATAATAATCCTGAGCATCTTTTACAGGATAGAAGCTACTAATATAATCGTTATTTTTATAGAGTCTATAGGTTTGCTGTTGCTCTTTTTTGACAAAATCTACTTTAAACTCTTTACAGTTTAGACGGTAGTTACAAAGGTGCATTTTGGAGAGCAGTTCTTTATCTAAGTTTTGCAACTCCCTCTCATAGTTAAGATAAAAGAGGATAATAACCAGTGACCCCATAGAGATAAAAAAGAGTAAAAAGCTCTTGATAAACGATTCAGATTCAACGCGTCTCAAGTCGATAGCCTATACCGTGAAGATTTTGAATGTTTAACCCTGTCGTGTTTCTAAGTTTGGTTATGGCAACGCGTAGAGCTGACTCGGAACGAATGGCTGTAAGCTCCATAATATCTTCTTTCATTACTTTTCGATTGATGTTATGAATAAAAATTTTAAACAGAGCCATTTGCATTTTACTAAGATGCAACGCCTCTCCATCCATTACTATCTCTTCATTATTAGGGTTAAAGTGTATATGATTATAGGTAATGATGTTTAACTCTTTTTTGAGTTTTATTTCAATCCGAAGCAACAGCTCTTCAGGGAAAAAAGGCTTTTTAATATAGTCATCAGCACCCAGTTTAAACGCTTGGGTTATGGTATCAAGATCAATAAATGCAGAGATAAAAATAGTGGGTGTCTGATCTTCGGCATGACGTAGAGCGTTTAAAAGTTCTAAACCATTAAATTCAGGAACATTAATATCAAAAACATAAAGGTCAAACTCTTTTTCATAACTTAACTCTGATGCCTCAATACCATTGGTGACCAAGGTAACCCTATATCCTTTGGACTCTAAAAGCTCTTGTAGCGTTTCGCCCAAATCAATATCATCTTCCATTAATAAAATTTTTCGTTGCATCATCTTACCAATAGTACCCCAATTTCAATCCAACGCTATCATTGATGGCACTATTGCTTAGACCATATTTATAACTAAGGGTTGAGAACCAGTGAGGGTTCAATTGATAATAGCTGTATAACGAGAGCATCTCTATCGCATCCGAATTTTTGTAGATACTCTTCGAGTAGTTATATCCTAAACTTCCATACCATTGCTTATTAATATCATAGCCCATACCGATATTATAAAAACCTATATGGCTATAAGTATTGGCTGTACTATTGCTCTCTTTATCGCCAATAAAGGTATATCCCATCCCTCCAAAGAGTTTAAAATGCTTTTCTTGATACTGTGTGTAGACAGAGAGGCTATAATCCATTTTATTCTCTTGATTATCATAGGTGGGAAAGGAGACTCCAGCTCGAAAACGCATTAACAGTTTATTCGTAAAGATTACTTTATAATAGCCATTGAGATAGGTATTATTTTGACCACTATTGGAGTAATTCTCTCCGTTTACATTAAAATACGAACTAAAAAGTTGCAGAGATACATCTTTATAATAGTAATCAAGTTGAAGAGAGCTATCTTGGATAGAAATGGTTTTATTACGGCTATAACTCTCTCCTAGAACAATATCAAAATGATGTGGCGAAACCAAGTTTTTGATGGTACAGCCACTTAAATTAACCAGTTCGGTTAATGGTGTATTGGGGCAAAAATCATTTTTATCTGAAACGCCATCCATATCGCTATCGGTATAGGCAAAAAGTGTTATAGAACAGAGCAGTAATATAAGAATCTTTTGCATTATTATCGCTCCATTTCATTATGCGAATGCTCTAAATGTTTAGGTTCTTCAGCTCTATTCTCTTCAATAAACTCTAGGCTCATATGGTGCTGATGCAGTTGATGTTCATGTAGCTCGTGTTCTTCATTAAGATGACTTTGGGGAAACTCTTGATGTCTCTCCTGCATAACTTTATTTTCATTGTGAAGTTGACTCTTTAATAAATCAATGGTTTCCATTCTCTCCTCTTGATTCATAATTATCAATTGCTCTTTGATATGGTTCATTAACTCCACACGTTTTTCAGGTATTGCCTCTTCTAACGCTTGGATTTGTTCATTAATAGTTTGAGAACTTAACAAAGAGCAGAGGATAAGCATACTATAGATTATTTTCATAAGACTCCTTTTGGAACTAAAAGGACATTATGACATAAAAGTATTAGTAAATTATAAGAAAAATTAAGAGAGAAAGAGGGGGATAGGGAAATAGGAGAGAAACTTTTTTAAAGTTTCTCCATATCTTTAATAGTTGCTAGTAAAGCACCCAGTTTATTTTTAACTTCTAAATATTCTAATTCGGGAATAGAGTCAGCAACAACTCCTGCACCAGCTTGTAGAGTAATAGAGTCAGGTTTAATAAGTGAAGTACGGATAGCAATAGAGCTGTCCATCTCTCCGTTAAAGGCGAAGTAGCCTATTGAACCTGAGTAGAATCCACGTTTTAAGCCTTCATATCCTGCAATAAGCTCCATGGCTCGAATTTTTGGGGCTCCTGTCATGGTTCCTGCTGTGAAGGTGGCTCGAAAAAGATCAAACATATCTTTCTCTTTGGCTATCGTTGCTTCTACGTCTGATACCATGTGCATAACATGAGAATATTTTTCGACACGCATCATATCAGTTACTTTTACTGTACCTGTTTTTGCAACACGTCCAACATCATTACGACCTAAATCTATAAGCATCAGATGTTCAGCACACTCTTTTGGGTCATTTAACATTTCAAGCTCAAGCTCTTTATCTCGTGCAGGGTTTTTACCCCGTTTTCGTGTTCCTGCAATAGGGCGTAATAAAATTTCATCATTAGAGAGTTTAACCATCACTTCGGGGGACGAACCACAAATGGAAAAATCTTCATAGTCGAGTAAAAAGAGATAGGGAGAAGGATTTTTAGAGCGTAAGAGTCTATAAAAACTTAAAGGGTCTATTTCGCCTTGTTGTGTGTAGCGATTGGCTAACAAAATTTGAAAAACATCGCCTGAACGTATCATCTCTTTTGATTCTAAAACCAAATTTTTAAATCGCTCTTCTTCTATCGAAAAAACACCTTCCCCATTGAGCGTGGCAGGTTTAAGCTTTTGAGGCAATACAGGCTCTTGTAATAATCGTTCTACTTCAATTACTTCCTTGCTGTAGTTTTCATCATTTTGAATGATGGTTAGCATGGCTGTTTTATGTGAAAATGCCAAAAGTATAGAGGGGCGAACCAAATCTAAATCAGGAGTATTGAGTGGGTCATAAAGCTTGTCCATGGTTGCTTTGAGAGTGGGTTCAAATACTTTAACCATGTCATAACCAATAAAACCAATAAAACCATCAACAAAAGCAAATCCTGCTTCATCAGCAATTTTTTGATACGCCTTTTGGTCTAAGTTTTCATAATAGTTTTGTAGAAAATTAAAGGGGTCAGTATCCAGCTTTTGAATAAGACCTGTAGTATCGCTATAGAGCGTTTCATTGTTTTTATAAACAATACGCTCCATAGCTCCAATGGTAATAAAAGAGAAATTACCTTCAGATGTGTTGACAACGCTTTCAAAGAGCATGGTCACTTCATCTTTGAAAAGCTCCTTTATTTTTCCATACATGGAAACAGGGGTTAATTGATCAAAGAGAAGTTGTTTTAGCATATTTTTAGTCTATCCTTGTGATGTATGCACCTTCTGCAATATTGTTTTTAACGCTTGGAAGGTGTTGTTTTGCTCCCCAGTTGCTTTTAAATGGACCAATGAGAACACGAGTCATAGTTTTATCATTTTTTGGCTTAATAAGTATATAGTCCAGACCTGTTTTTTTAATTTTATTAACGGCTGTAGAGGTATCTTTGAATGTTCCAACTTTAATGTAGTAACCTGGTCTTTTTTCTCCAAGATGTGAATGGCTAGAAGAAGATTTCTTACTGCTTGAAACGACTTTATCAATATATTGCTTACCACTATTTGTTGGTGCTTTTTTTACAACAGTTTTTGGCTTTTTAGGTACAGGAGTATGTTTTTTAGGTGCTGTTACCTCTTTTGGTTTTATTGTTTGATGTACTCTTAATGGAACCTTGATTTTTGATCCATGGTCTTTCTCTTTACTAGAGTCATCATCTTTTTTAGTCGCTGTTGAAGAAGCATTTTTAGTATTTGCTGAAACATTTCTCTCGGTTAGAGACGTTCCATTTGCAAGCATGGTTCCTGCTGCTGCCACAGCTGCTAAACCAGCTGCATTTTTTGCAATACCGTTATCATCTTCTTGCGTATTATCTGTTTCTACAATCGCAGAATTTATAGAGTTATTATTCTCAGTTGAACCTTCTTCATCTGTATTGAGAATAAGTCTTGTAATGGCAACTGAAATAACCAATATAATAAACAGTAGTGCCAATAAAGTTAATATATTTTTAAGAGGGGTTTTTTTTGGGCTATCCAAATCATCTATTTTAATGTCATGCAAGTTTTTATCTGCCATGGTCATCTCCGTTTTTTTAAACAAAGTATAACACAAAAAATATAATTTGATACAAAAAAACTATATTTTTTTCTGTGGAAGTGTAATAATATTGTAGTTTTTTGGTAAATTACTGTTCGGAAATATTTTATAACTTTTTTTTAGCTTAAGATTTAAAAGATATTTTATATTTTCAACTTCTTTATAGGCTATTTCTAGGTTAATATTATCCCGTGGAATAAAAATTTGTAAGAGCATCGTTTTTTCATCTCTATATGAGAAATAGCGTTCAATATGTAGACTTTTTAGGAGATATTTCACTAATGCATAAAAAGCATTCCAGTCGTCTTGATAGTATTCTATAACTAAATAGTTGACTTTCTCCTCTTCAATAAGGGGTAAGGCGAGCTGAATATCATGGTTTTGGTGTTGTTTTAATAAAATGGGGGTTAATGGAGTTGTAAATTTTTTATATTTGCTATAAAAAATCCTATTGTTGAAATTTATTTTTTCAACAATAGTGTTGCTGTGAATATAAAAATATTCACAGTTAAATTCTAAATCAAAGATATTGATTTTCAAGACTAGTAGATTGCCTTTTCATAAATAACAAAATTTGAAGCAAGCTCTTTCATTTCATCTTTAATGGTTGCATGAAGTGCTGAATCTTCGATGTTTTCTAATACATCAGCCATTTTATTGGCAATAATTTCAAACTCTGCTTCTTTCATTCCACGGCTGGTTAATGCTGCTGCACCAACACGAATACCTGAAGTTACAAATGGACTTCGAGTTTCGCCAGGAACAGTATTTTTATTTACCGTAATACCTGCATCGCCCAACGCTGCGTCAGCATCTTTTCCAGAAAATCCTTTATCTAAGAAAGATACTAGAACCAAGTGGTTATCGGTACCATTACTTACGAGATTAAATCCTCTTTTAATAAGCACATCAGCAAGAACTTTTGTGTTCGCTTTCACTTGTTTTGCATAATCTTTCCACTCAGCAGAAAGATTGTATTTAAAACCAACTGCTTTAGCTGCAATAACATGAACCAATGGTCCACCTTGAAGACCAGGGAAAATTGCAGAGTTGATTTTCTTTGCAATTGCTTCGTCATTGGTCATAATCATACCACCACGAGGTCCAGCCAATGTTTTGTGCGTAGTTGTTGTTACAACATCAGCATAAGGGAAAGGACTCATGTGTTCGTCAGCACAAACCAAACCAGCAATGTGTGCAATATCAGCAAATAGAATTGCTCCAACTTCATCGGCAATCTCTTTGAATTTTTTAAAGTCAATCTCGCGAGCATAAGCAGAAGCACCACAAACGATAATTTTTGGTTTCACTATTTTTGCAATTTCCATTACTTTATCGTAGTTAATGTAACCGTCCATCTCTACACCATAAGTGAAGCTTTGGTAGTTTTTACCTGAAAATGATGGTTTTGAACCGTGTGTCAAGTGTCCACCATGGCTTAAATCCATACCTAAAATTTTATCATAAGGTTTTAGTAACGCAGCGTAAACAGCTCCGTTTGCTTGGCTTCCTGAGTGAGGTTGAACGTTTGCAAATTTACAGTTAAAAAGTTCACAAGCTCTATCAATTGCCAGTTGCTCAACAGTATCTGCATGTTCACAACCACCATAATAACGTTTGTACGGGTAACCTTCGGCATATTTATTGGTAAAAACTGAACCCATTGCTTCCATAACAGCAGGAATGGTAAAGTTTTCAGAGGCAATCATCTCTAAATGGTCGGTCTGTCTTTCTCGCTCTTTGTTTATGGCTTCAAAAATTTCTGGGTCAAATGTTTCCATTGAATAACTCATTGGTGTCCTTTTGGTTTAATAGTGTATTTATATCAAATTTAATTTAAGAACACCTTGATGTTTTTAGATTAAATGTGTAGGGTGCGATTGCCATCGCACCAAATTAATATTATGTTCGTTCAGAGATACGTTGTTTACACGAATTCCCATCAATACAGAACATACCTTTACCTTTTTTGGCAGGTTTTAGTTCATCTGGATTCTCATTACCACATTTTTTACATTTGTCTTCGGCTGAAATTACAGGTGCTTTTGGAGCCTCTGGTCTCATGGCAGGGAAGAGTAAAACGTCTCGAATAGTCTGTTGGTTGGTCAACATCATTACAAGTCTATCAATTCCAATTCCTTCTCCAGCTGTTGGAGTCATTCCGTAGCTAAGAGCTTTAACAAAATCAGTATCCATATGCATCGCTTCATCGTCGCCTGTTAACTCTTTTGCATCTACTTGAGCTTGGAATCGTTCAAATTGGTCAAGTGGGTCGTTTAGTTCCGAGAAACCATTTGCCAATTCGGCACCTGCTACAAAAAATTCAAAACGTTCAGCTATTTCAGGGTTCTCATCGCTTCTTCGTGCAAGAGGAGAAATATCAACAGGATAATCGGTAATAAACGTTGGATTAATCAGTTTTGCTTCAACAAACTCATCAAAGAGTTCAGCTTGAACGTACCCGATTGTCCAGTTATTATCGTATTTTAGGTTATTCTCTTTTAAGAACGCTAAACCTTTGTCTCTGTCTTCTGCTATCTCTCGTGGAATGCCACCAATGTTTACAATAGAGTCAATCCAAGTTACTCGTGCAAATGGTGTGCTGAAATCAACCTCTTTATCGTCATAAGGAAGCTTTCTCTCTAGTTTTAACATATCGAAAAGATAATCAAATAAATCTTCGGTTACTTCCATGAGTTCAATATAGGTTTTGTATGCCCAGTAGAATTCAATAACGGTAAATTCAGGGTTGTGTGTTGCGTCAATTCCTTCATTTCTAAAGTTTTTACCTATCTCAAATACGGCATCCATTCCACCTGTAATCAACTTTTTAAGGTAAAGCTCTGGTGCAATTCTTAGAAATCTGTCTACGCCCAAAGCGTTGTGGTGGGTTGTAAAGGGTTTTGCATTTGCTCCACCCAAAATAGGGTGCATCATTGGGGTTTCTACTTCTAAAAAGCCTTTGTCTTCAAAGAAACGACGAATCGAAGAGACAATTTTAGAACGTAATTTAAAACGTTTGGTTACCTCTGCATCCATAATCATGTCTAAATATCGTTGTCGGTATTTAATCTCTTGGTCTTGAATTCCATGAAATTTTTCAGGGAGTGGAGAGATTGCTTTTGTGACAAGATTGACCTCTAAACAATGTAAGGTAAGTTCGCCTGTACCTGTTACAAAAGGATAGCCTTTTACTTCGATAATATCGCCAACTTCAAAAAGTTTTTTTACAACTGTATTGTAGTAGTTCTCGGGAAGGTCATCACGGTTAAAGTAAATTTGTACCAAACCATCTTCATCTTCTATTTTTGCAAAGCCTGCTTTTCCCATAATTCTAATAAGTTTTAGACGACCTGTAAGACGATACTCTTTTGTCTTGTCTTGTTTCATCTCATCGGTTTCGATGTCATGAACATAAGCACAGTCAGCTAAAAATGTTGCTGATGGTGTACCTTTTTTAACTTGATTTGGATAAGGGTTAATACCCTCTTCTCGTAGTTTTTCCGTTTTTTTTATTCGCTCTTGAATGTACTGATTGTTAAATATCAAGACTTCTCCTATGTTATTCTTTTTTAGTATTGTATGGGGGGATAAATTTTTGTGAGGGTATCTATTTTTCTTGACAGGTCGAACAGACACCCGTTATCTTCATAATGTGATTGGTCATTTTAAAATTGAATTTTTTTGCAATCTCTTCTTGTTGTTTTTCAATGATTTCATCAAAAAACTCTTCAATCCCACCACACTTAGTACAGACTAAATGGTCATGATGATCTTTGAGTCCAAATTCATATTTTTTTCCTTGGGTTCCAAATGAAATAGAACTGACAATATCAGCTTCTTCCAATAATGTAAGTGTGCGATAAACCGTAGCGATGCCAAGTTTTACTTCAGGGTAGCTCATTTTGATAAGATTATAAATATCTTCAGGAGTGAAATGTCCATCATTATCATAGATAATCTGTAAAATTAACTCTCTCTGTTTGGTATATTTTAGATTTGAAGATTTTAATAATTTTTTAAAGTCTTCTAAAATCTCTTTATATTCTTTTTCTATTCGCATAAGCTATGTTATCCTTTTTATTATTGCGATATATTATTCTTTTTTATAGCAATATTTCTAATAGTATTTGTTGAATTATTCTCTATTGTGGTTGTATTGTTTTCTGACGTTATCGTTTCATTGTTTTCACTGCTTACTTTATTTAAAAGCTTTTGACCAATGATTGACATTGGAGTAAAAATTTGACTTTTTTCGGTGTATTTAGAGAACTTTTCTTTAAGGAAGTCAGCATTGTTAAATCCAAAAATAATCAGTGCAAAGATAAAGGCATAGCGTGTAATAGCAATAATGTAGCCAATAAATCTACTTACAATACCGATTTCATCTGATGTAAAGCCTGAAAATAGTGATGAGATTAAATTAAAGAGAATCCAAATTGCAAGAAATACAGCAACAAATCCAATAATCGTTTGGTATTGAACAAGTACTTCGGGTAAAATCTTCTGTTGTATAATTAAATTGCCTACCATATCATTGGTTCGTGCTGCTACAGCGATACCACCGATAAGTCCTAAAAAGTTAAACAACTCTTTAGAAAAACCATTTATTAAGCCCCTAATCGCAAGAAAAAGAATAATACCAATAATAACCATATCGACAATTTGAAAATCCATTATACACCCAACCTTAATTTTAGAAATTTTTTAGGGAAATTATAACTAAAATTATTTAAAATTGATGTTCTTTTTTAACTCCTCAGGTTTATTTGCATATTGTAAAGCATCTTCTCTTGAAATTAGCCCTTGTTTTCTGAGTTTAATCAGGATTTGCGTTTGTGTTTGCATTCCTGTCTCTCCTTGTCCCAGTTGCATTTGAGAATAGAGTTGATGCGTTTTGTCTTCACGAATAAGGTTTGAAATTGCATGGTTTGGAATCATGATTTCAGGAGCAGCTACCCTTCCTCCACCTACTTTTGGAAGCAATACTTGTGCAATGACACCGACGAGTGAAGAGGCAATCATGGTTCTGATTTGTGCTTGTTCATCTCCTCCAAATACATCAATAATACGGTTAATGGTACCTGGTGCCGAGTTGGTATGCAGGGTTCCAAAAACCAAGTGACCTGTTTCAGCAGCCGTTAACGCAGCTTCAATGGTCTCTTTGTCTCTCATCTCCCCAATTAAAATAATATCAGGGTCTTGACGCATGGCATATTTTAGAGCCATCGAGAAACTTCGTGTATCGCTCCCCGTCTCTCTATGAGAAAAAACGCATTTCTTATTTTGATGAATAAACTCTACAGGGTCTTCAACCGTTACAATGTGCTTATGCTCTGTAATATTGATTTCATTGAGCATCGCTGCAAGGGTAGTTGATTTACCAGAACCTGTCGGCCCTGTGACAAGAATAAGCCCTTTTTCTCGTTTGATAAGTCGTTTGTAAATTTCAGGTGCATTCAAATCATCAAGTGAAGGAATTTCGGTAGGAATAATACGAAAAGCGGCAGCAATATCGCCTAAGGTTCGGTAGTAGTTGGCTCTAAATCGTCCAATTCCTGGTAGGAGCAGAGCAAAATCCAATTCCAAATTCTCTTCAAAGGATTTTTTCTGTTTTTCGGTTAGCAAGGCGTATGCCATCTCTTCTATATCTTCGCCTGTTAATACAGGAAGATTTACAGCTTTTAATGTTCCATCAATACGAATTTGAGGTTCGGCTCTGCTAATAAGGTGCAAATCAGAAGCACCATGAGAGACAACACTTTGGAGAAGTTTTTTTATATCTATAGCCATAAGGAGTATCCTAATATGTAATTATTTTTCAATTCCTTATTTTAACATTAAATTATTATATTACTCTTATTCTATAATTTTAGGAACAATAAAGAAATCATTTTCTGCATTGGGTGCATGAGAAAATATAGATGTTGAAATTTCTCTATTGGTACTTGCACAATCTTCGCGTAGAGGTGTACCACCAGAGAGAGTAGAGAAGGTAGGACTCAACGCTTCGGTATTTAATTCTGCAAGGTTTTCAACATAAGCAAGAATCTCTGTAAGTTGATTTGCAAGTTCTTCTTTTTTATCTTCTTCTATTTTTAACATCGAAAGTTTTTCCAATTTTTCCAATACTGTGTTATCAATAATCACAATGATCCTTTTTATTTCAAATATTTTTACGACTCGCATTATATATTAAAAGAGTTTAAGGTACTATTTTTGATTAAGTATATAAAAATTGATAAAGGATAATTGAGGATGAGTAAATTATTAGAAAAGAGTTATGTTCAATCAGAAGAATTAATAGAGCTGTTAAAGGAACGAGAATCAGGTAATGTGGATTTTGTTTTGGTTGATGTACGTGAGCAGATGGAGTATGACCATGGACACATTAAAGGAGTTGACTTTTTAAAACCAACATCAACTTTTCAAGCATGGGGACAAGCTTTTTTAGATGAGCATAAAGATAAAACGGTTATCTTTACTTGCCGAACCGACAGTAGGTCAGGACAAGTTCAACGTGTATTTCAACAAAATGGTATGGCAAAAGTGATTAATCATGCTGGTGGTATTGTCTCCTATCGTGGAGAGATTAATCAAGGATAATGGATAATTTATTCGTTATTTCACTATTGTTCCTAATTTAAAGATTATAATTATATTATGTTTTATATATAAAAATATTTTTAAGAAGGATTACTCTTGCACACACATAGACCACTACCGATTGATAATGAGATAAAAATTAGTTCAAAGAAATTTATTGTAAGTAAAACCGATGAAAAAGGAAACATTCTCTACGTTAATGATGTTTTTTGTGATGTGACAGGCTATGAAGAGATTGAAGTGATTGGTAAAGCACATAATATATTACGGCATCCAGATATGCCTGCTGCAATATTTTTGTTGATGTGGAAGCAGATTCAAAGTGGTCAAAATATTCGTGCATTGGTTAAAAACCTTGCACGATCAGGAGAATACTATTGGGTTAGTACTGATTTTGAAATACATTATGAGAATGATTGTAAAACCTACATTGCCTTTAGAAGAGCTGTTTCAAAGCAGACAATTCGTAGTATAGAACCTCTGTACGAACAACTCTTAAAAGTTGAAAAGGCTCATGGCTTACAAGCTTCACTGGTCTATTTTCAAGGTTTTTTAAGTGAACGACATCTTACTTTTGAAGAGTATATGGATTCTATTTTAAAGCCTAAAGGTTTTATGGCAATTATTTTTAATACGATGAAAAATACCTTTTCTCGTGTTGCCTAAGAACAATTAAACAACAATCTTGTCATCAAAGTGCCTATTCAATAGGCAGGATTATTGCTCCATATCAAAGAATATTTAAAGTTCAATGGAGTATAATCGACGTTTATGTAAATTATAATTTGGAGAGCTTGTAATGGAAAAAGTATATGATTTAATAATTATTGGTGGTGGACCAGGTGGAATAGGGTCTGCTATTGAGGCGAAGTTTTTAGGACTTGAAAAAATATTGTTGATAGAGAAAACAGAGAACCACTCCGATACGATTCGAAAGTTTTATAAAGATAAAAAACGGGTAGACAAAGATTGGAAGGGACAAACGGTTGAGCTTGAGGGAAATATTAATTTTGTAGATGGGACAAAAGAGAGTACCTTGGATTATTTTGACCATTTATTAGAAGATGATTTGATTGATACCTGCTTCTCTTGTGAAGTGTTAAGTGTGGTAAAGAACGATGATATTTTTACGGTAACTACAAACAGTACAGAATTTTGTTCTAAAAATGTGATTGTGGCTATTGGTCGTATGGGAAAACCCAATAAACCAAGCTATAAGATTCCTGCATTGTTGCGTTCAAAAGTGGGCTTTAATCTTGATAAGTGTTCTACAGGAGAGAAGGTTCTTGTTGTTGGTGGTGGAGATTCAGCAGTAGAGTATGCTTGTGATTTAAGTGAGACGAATAATGTTACATTGAACTATCGAAAAAATGAATTAACACGACCAAATCCAACCAATATCAAGATGCTTAAAACCTATGTTGAGAATGGAAACGTATTTTTAAAATTGGGATTGGATATTGAATCTGTTGAGGAAGAGCATTCTAAAATACGTATTAATTTTGTGGACGGAAGTTACGAATTGTATGACAAAGCAGTGTATGCTATTGGGGGAACAACACCAAAAGATTTTTTAAAGAGTTGTGGGGTAACACTAAACGAAAAAGATGAAGCAATCTTTGATGAAAACTATGAGAGTGAAACGAAAGGCTTATACATAGCAGGAGACATTGTCTTTGCGAGTGGTGGAAGTATTGCTATTGCTTTAAATCATGGTTACAGAATTGTTAATCATATTTTAGGAAAAAAGTAGTATATTGTTCACTAAAAAAGGAAACGATTAATGACAGCAGATGCATTGGTTATGGAACACATGATGAATCCAAAAAATTATGGAAAGATGGAGGATTCTGACGCTGTAGGTATGGGAAAAAATCCAGAAAATGGTGAAAAAGTTGCTATCTACTTAAAGGTAAAAGAAGAGGAAGACCCTTTTATTGAAGAGATATCATTTCAGGCAATAGGGTGTAGCACAACCATTGTGGCAGGTTCACTGATTACTACGGAAGCAAAGGGAATTCACTTCTCTAGAGCCGAAGAGTTGGTTTCTGCTACTTTGGGTTTACTGGATACACAAAGCCCTGAAGACGCAGCCTGTACAGAGATGGTAGCCTTGGCACTAAAAGCATCACTTGATACATACCTAGAAAAACAGAAAGATAAAGATTTCCCTATGATTTCGTATCATATTAAAACTGACTGTACACCGAATGAGGAGAACCCAGATGCAAAAACTGTTTAAAGAGATTCATGAAGCGTGGTTGGCAACGCAATTTACAGGGTTTATGTCACAAACACAAAGTAGACAAGAGTTATATGAGTTTTCAAATATACTTTTTAAACATCTAACATGGATAGAGAATGATTTTGTCAAGCAGAACATCAAGTATACGTATGATATTAATCAAGTACCTATTCGAGTAGATAAGCTTTTAACGATGATTCATGATATTGTTCGACGAATGGAATTGATTGAATCTGAATTGGATGCTTGTAAAGATGAGAGTATTACCTTTAGAATGCGTAGCGATTTAGATTATATGAAATCGGCTTTAGAGAAAATTGCTGATGAAGAGGTAAGCTCTGCCTTTAATATGAAAAAAGAGTTTCCTGATATAGAATTGAGTGATGAAGCCAAAGATGCTTTAACCCTCTTTCTATTTGAAGAGAGTTACAAAGAGTATGAGCTTATTATGGTCTATAACTACTCTAAAGCAAACTCTACAGATGCTTTTCTTAACCGTATTTTTCAAATTTTAATTGATGAGTCCTTTTTTCACTTAAGAAGTTTTGGACAAATGATGGCTCAAATGGGTATTTTGGGTGTTCCACGAAGTCTGATGGAAGAGATTTATAAATTTGATGATTTAGAGCAGTTTTTAAAAGATGGAATTCAAGAAGAGATAGGAGCAAAAGAGGAGTGTAAAAAACTAGCTGATGCTGTAAGCTCTAGTTCTGAACACTTTGCCTCTTTCTTTAATTTCATTAACAACCAAGAGAATTATCATATTGCTTTAATGGAAGAAGCCTTAGCTCATATAAATAAACGTTAGTTGCAGAGCTTTTTTATCTCTTGATGATTTAAATGTTTAATTTTCTCTTCGAGTTGTGTAAGCGTATCTATGAGTTCTTCTGAGGTACGCTTGAGGTATTTAAAATATATTTTAGCTTTCTCTTGTTCGTTATTAGAGACAGAGTGATAATTAAATAAAAATATTTTTTGTAGCAGGGACTTTTGTTTCGGAATAATAAAAAATATTTTATAGATATTTTTATAACTTTCATGCAGTTTATTGTGTTCTCTCTCTATCTCTTGAATCAGTTTAGAGATACTTTCTAGTTTTTGAAGGTGCCTTCCTTCGGTATAAAACCATTTTCCAAAATGGCATGATGTTGCTTCTAAAGGTATAAAATCTTTGTTTATAGGAAGTCCTTCAACAAGATGTCTGGCACGTTTGACCCAGTGAAGATGTGCTTTTTTTGCATTATGGATATGTTGAAGAAGAGAAGCTTGATTTACCACTAAAATCCTTTGAATAGAGAATATATTATTATTTTAAGTATAGCATCTAGTTTATACTCTTAAGTTTAAACTAACTATTTAAAGATTAATAGAGAGGAAAGTGCTTTTGAATAGTAATACTTATCAATGGTTTTTTTCTTTATATTCCAACACCATACGCTGTCATTGCTGAGTTTCGTTCCCCCAATCCATCGTTCTATAGGCTTGATATGTAAATAGTTTATCTCTCCACTAAGTATCTGTTTCCCCAGTCCTGTAATGTGTAAAATCTGACCATTTTTTTGAGAATGAATAAGATTGTTTGCTATAAAGTCATCCAATATTTTCCAAAAAATCACATCACCCATAAACTTTTGTTTTTCATAATTTTGGCAATTCTTAAAAATTTTATTTGGATTTTCAATGCCTCTTGAAATACTAAGAAGTGCTTGATGAGCTGACCTTGAGAGACCATTCCTTGTATTCGGAAACTCTTCTAACATGCGTATAATGCTCTCTTTCAAAAATGGGAAAAGATGTAAATCTTCATCTAAGAGTTTGAACCAAGCTACGGGATTGGGTGCTGTAAATGCCAACCATGCTTTTTGGGCGAGCTGTAAATGCTTGGTGCTTATCTTCTCTTCGTAGTCTAAAAGTTTTGTAATTTCATCAGAAGAAGACTCTCCTAAATAGTGGTCTGTACAGATAAGACTTAGTTGAATTTTCTCCATATTTTGGCTCTTGAACCATGAGAGTATTTGAAGGAGTTGAAGTTGGTCATATAGGTCATGTTCAAACCATAAAATAATTTTTTGATATTGCTGATACTGTTTAAGTGTCTCATCCCGTTCTTGAAACTCTTTTTCAATTTTTTTAAGAGAACCAAAACCCTGTTGATGTATAAAATTTGCACGAATTTCGGAGAGTTGATTAATAGATAGCGTTTGAGGAACAGGACCTTCATGTAAAAAATCACGCCATGGTAAAAAGTCACCATTAATATGGGCTTTCTTTATAATTCCAACAGTAACATCTCCATTGACAATATTAAGAACTTTAAGCATTCATACTCCTCTGATAGGAATATTATACAATAAAAGATTTAAATATATTTTTTTATGTTATAATAATTTATGCTAAAAATTATTTTTAAAATATTACCTTTTATTTTTTTTATAGGAACTTTTTTTTCGGCTTGTTCTGTAAAAGTTCCTGTCACATGGGAAAAGCGTATTTTAGAACAGAAAGTAAAAAAACTCTCTTTGGTTTACAGTGAATATGGAAAACAAAAAAATCCTACACTGCTCTTTTTACATGGTTTTGGAGAGAACCGTCATACATGGCGTTTTTTAGTACCCAGATTAGGTGTGAATTATCATCTTATTATGGTTGATTTAAAAGGTTTTGGGGACTCACCTAAGACCAAAGATGATTATTATTCGGTTTATGACCAAGCCCTTCTTGTGCATCAATTTATAGAAGAGAAGGGACTAAAAAACATCACGTTAGTAGGTCGTTCTTTTGGTGGAGGTGTCTCCTTGGTACTGGCACTGCTTCAAAAAGATAAAGTAATAGAAAAAAGAATCAATAAATTAATTCTAATCGATACAATGTCGTACAAGCAGAATTTACCCTCTATGTTACGAGATTTAAAAACACCAATTATGGGTTATTTGGGTATACATTTACTAAGTAATACCTACATGGCAAAAGAGGCCTATAAATATGCGTTTTATAATAATGATTTAATTCCTAAAAATAGCATTAAGTACAGCTCGATTTATCTCTCTTTTCCCCACGCAAAATATGCCTATTTAAAAACCGTCAATCAGCTTATCCCTGATGATATTGAATGTATAGAAAAAAGATTTTCAGAGATAACTCTGCCTACGCTTATCCTCTGGGGAAAAGAGGATGTTGCTATTCGAGTAGATAAAGCGTACAGGCTCCACCGAGAGATGCCCAACAGTTCTATAAAGGTTTTTAATCATGCAGGACACATGCTACAAGAAGAGATACCCAAACGTGTTAATCGTGAAATTATAAAATTTATGGAAGCGAATCAATAACAGTAGAACTTAAGGGAGTCCAATAACTCATCGAAACATTGGCTTCTCGTAATCGGTCTCCTGTCCATGTATTGCAGGTATTAAACAGATTATAGTTATAGATAGAAGGGTAGAAAAAATCATCTTTTCCATAGCCTTTATAACTATTATTACTTTCTAAATTAAAACTTTTTAAAATACTGCTTTCCAACACCTCTTTTCCCTCTTGTGATAGCTTTATAGTTTTTATATTTTTGAAGCGATGTATATTTTTGTAAAAAGTGACATGCATCAAAGAAGGGGTATTTATAAAGAGTGCTTTTAGTGAAGTAGAGAGTTGAATATCGTTCCATGTAGGTGTATTCAGATAGGTCTCTTTATCCCCCCAACCAAAGGAGAGGTAACCTTCTCTATCTCGACTAAAAGATACTGGTTTTGTTTTGAGCTTTTTATTGTTTATACTTTTAATTTCTAGGACAATATCGGAGTGCATGCTGTCGTAAAGAATGTAAATTGTTTGGTCTTTTTTCTTCTTGTTCTCCCCTTTTGTACTTAATAAAAAAGTAAGTGAATAGGCTGTTAAGAAATAGAGAGTCGTTATAAATATTATGAATAGTAAAAATTTTAGAATAAATTTGACACTTTTAATAAAAATCATTAGAAATCTTCTGTTAAGTTTTATGACAATAATAATATAAAAATGTTAAATTATTGTTATTTAGTAATAATTTGTTAATCTAAAAGGGATATAATACTCCCATACAGGAAAAATTAATAGGTTAGAAGGAAAAATAGTAATGAGTGTTAAAGTTGTATGCCCGAGTTGTGGAAAAGTAAATAAGATACCTAAAAAAGAGAGCTACGCCAAAGCAAATTGTGGTCATTGTAAAGAGAGTATGTTAAATCGGAAACCTTTAGAGGTGGATAAAGAGGACTTGTTGCATATTTTGGTAAACAGTGAGATACCTGTTGTTGTTGACTTTTGGGCTCCATGGTGTGGACCTTGTGTTCAGATGGCACCTGCTTATGAAGAGGCTTCTCAAAGCATGTCGTTACAGGTACAATTTTTAAAAGTAAATACAGAAGAGCATCAAGCTTTAGGGGCAATGTATGGGATAGAGAGTATTCCTACAATGATTGTTTTTAAAGGTACAAAAGAAGTAGAACGCATCTCTGGTGGTATGAGTGCTGGTCGTTTGATTAATTGGACAAAACAGTTCGTATAAAGGAAACTAGAGTGGCAAAAGGGAAAATACTACTATTAGAGGATGATGCAAATCTAAATGAGACAATTACCGAATTCTTAGAAGAAGAGGGGTATTTGATCTCCAGTTCTTATGATGGCTATGAAGCACAAGATAGAATCTATGAGAGTAAATTTGATTTATTGCTTTTAGATGTTAATACTCCAGGTATTGATGGCTTTACCTTACTTCAAGAGGCACGAGACAATGATGTGGTTGCTCCTGCTATTTTTATTACTTCACTTGATGGTGTGGATGATTTAGAAAAGGGTTTCAAGAGTGGTTGTGATGATTATATTCGTAAACCCTTTGTCTTAAAAGAGCTTCTTATTCGTGTAGAGACTCTTTTAAGACGGGGCTTCTTTCATGAATCTACCGACTTAATCTCTTTGGGAGAGGGGATTAAATACAACACGAAATCAAATGAGCTTTTAGTAAATGGTATGGCAGAGACCTTGGGAAATAAAGAGTCGGCTCTCTTTAAGCTTTTTATGAAACATCCTAATGAGGTACTTTCTCATGATAGAATTTATAAAGAGCTGTGGGACTACGATGAAGACCCAAGCGATACAGCGTTACGAACATACATTAAAAATATTCGTAAAATTATAGGTAAGGATAGAATTGTCAGTATCAAAAAACAAGGCTACAAATTTACTTCGCAGTAGTGAAAAGAGTTCGTTAAGACGATTTTTAGTACTTTATTTTATTTTGGTGGTTATGATTTTGTCCCTTCTTGGGACATTTTACTACCAAAGTAAAGAGAAGTTAATGTATTCCAACCAACGAACCACACTTTCAAATTATGCTCATGAACAGATACAGCAGTTAAGACGACTGCACCGAGATTTTCCCCAAAAGACGGATTATCCACGAAATCCAGAATTTCGTTCAGCCATTTATGACATTGAGCGTTCTAAAATCTTTTCAACACTTAAAAATCAAAATATTTATTTTAATAAAGCATTTTATCGGAAAAATGGCATGATACGTTTTATGATGTATCTGGACGATTACTATTTAGGGGCTAAGTACCTTTTTATTGAAATAGATGAAGATAAAGAGTGGTACAGTCGCGTGATGATGGAAATCTTTACTTTGGGTACGATTATCTTAATTGTTTTTGCAATATTTGGTCTCTTCTTTGTGAATCTTTTTTTACGTCCTATGAAAAATTCTATGGTACTTTTAGATGATTTTATAAAAGACACAACCCATGAACTAAACACACCCATTTCAGCTATTTTAGCCAATGTTGAGATGATGGATTTGACGGTTATGGAAGAGAAAAATAGAAAAAAACTGGCACGTATTAATATTGCAGCTAAAACCGTTTCCCATCTCTATCAAGATTTAACCTACTTGACACTTGACCATAATCGACAATCAAAGGATGAGTGGATTGATTTAAAAAGACTTATTGAAGATAGGGTAGAGTATTTTGCTATTTTAGCAGGTTCAAAAAAAGTTACGTTTGATTTAGACTTAAACTACTCTACTATCTTTATAGATGGTATTAAGATAGCAAGGGTTATTGATAATCTAATTTCAAATGCGATTAAATACAATAAACGTGGGGGGAGCATAAAGATTACGTTACGCAAAGATTATTTTATTATAAAAGATTCAGGCATAGGGATAGAAGCTGAAAAAGTGAATGATGTTTTTGAACGTTATACACGCTTTAATAGTTCAGAAGGTGGTTTTGGTATCGGTTTAAATATCGTTAAAAGTATTATTGATGAGTACTCTTTGAAAATATCGGTTGATTCTGTATTGAAAGAAGGCACAAGCATTCGCGTAGATTTTTTAAAAGGAACAGTAGATGATAAGTAAACTAGTATTAGTGCTTTTGTTAACACTCAGTTTGACAGGGAAAGAGTTCAAAAAAAAGGTAGATAAAAAACATAATGTTTATAATCAACACTGTCTTCCTTGTCATAAACACTTACCTTACTCCTTAGAAAAAATTTATATGTTGTATCTAAAAACATTCTCAGGAGAATTAACTTTTAAGGCTTCATTAAAAGCATTTTTAAAAGAACCTTTAGAAGAGACATCGGTAATGCCTGATGAGTGGATTGAGAACTTTTCAGTAAAAGAGAAAACGATTTTAAGTGATAAAGAGTTGGATGAAGCCATTGATACGTATTGGGAACTCTATGATGTTAGAAATAAACTACACTAAAAGCAAAATTTGGCTAAAATACCCAAAAAATATTACTTTATCGTAATTTAAACTCATTTGTTTAAGGGAATACTTCTAAATGTCTTGTAAAAAATCATATATAACCACACCTATTTACTATGTAAACGATGTTGCACACATTGGTCATGCGTATACAACTATTATTGCCGATACTTTGGCTCGTTATGCTCGTCTTATTGGCGAAGATACTTACTTTTTGACAGGAACCGACGAACATGGTCAAAAAATTGAAGAGTCAGCAAAAAGCCGAGGGCGAGAACCACAAGAGTATGCTGATGAAATTTCAGGAAAATTTAGAGACCTTTGGGATGAGTTTGACATCTCTTATGATAAATTTATTAGAACGACTGATGCCGACCATAAAAAAGGGGTTCAAAAAGCCTTTTCTGTAATGCATAAAAATGGCGATGTTTATAAAGATACTTACCAAGGTCACTACTGTATCTCTTGTGAGACCTTTTTCCCTGAGCTTCAACTTGTCGATGGCGAATTTTGTCCTGATTGTGGAAAATCAACTTCGGTAGTTGAAGAAGAGAGTTACTTCTTTAAATTATCAGCTTATGAGGATAGATTATTAAAGTGGTACGAAGATAATCCAAACTGCATCTTGCCAAAGAGCAAACGAAACGAAGTGATTCGTTTTGTAGAGGGTGGATTAAATGACCTCTCTATTACACGAACCTCTTTTGATTGGGGTGTAAAACTTCCATCAGAGTTTAATGAACCAAAACATGTGATGTACGTTTGGCTTGATGCTTTAATGAACTATGTAACAGCTCTTGGATATGGAACAGATGATGCAAGAATGGATTATCATCCTGCTAGAGTCCACTTGATTGGGAAAGACATCCTTCGATTCCATGCCATCTATTGGCCTGCATTCCTAATGAGTCTTGGATTACCATTGCCAAAACACATTGGGGCTCATGGTTGGTGGACACGGAATGGCGAAAAGATGTCTAAATCCAAAGGAAACGTAGTTAACCCAAAAGAGGTTGCAGATGCCTATGGTTTAGAGAATTTCCGTTACTTTATGCTTCGTGAAGTTCCCTTTGGTGGAGACGGCGATTTTTCACAACGTGCATTAATCGACCGAATCAACTCTGACCTTGGAAATGACCTTGGAAACTTGCTAAATCGTCTTATTGGAATGAGTGGAAAGTATTTCGAGGGCAGAGTCGAATCAGACTTGGTCTCTAAATATTACCAAGAAGAGTTGGACGAGATGCAACTCTCTTTAGATAAACTTGAACCATTTATTTTTGAACTTCAACTTCATAGATTTTTAGAAGAGCTTTGGAGACCATTAACCGTAGCCAACCGAGCGATTGATAAATATCAGCCTTGGACAATGATAAAAGAGGGTAAAACCGAGGAGACAATGGCTCTTAACGGTCTAATTGCTACTATTTTAGCAAAAGTATCTCTGATGCTTCATGCCGTGATGCCAAAGACAACAACCATTATTACCGAAGCTCTTGGTTTTGAGGTAACTCCTGAAAACTTTGAAAAATACATTCGAAATAGCGAAGTGTTAGCTCCGTTTACGATTGAAAAACGAGAGCCACTCTTCCCTAGAGTTGAAGAGGAGCTATTAGTAGATGCACGTTTAGAAGCTCTGAAAAAAGAGAAAGAAGAGGCTGAAGCTAAAGAAGCAAGAGCCAAAGAGGCAAAGAAAAATGGTACAACCACCGAGGGTGTAGCCTTGATTGGAATTGATCAATTTTTCCAAACTTCTTTGAAAATAGGAACCGTTGTTCAAGCCGAAGAGGTAGCAAAGAGTAAAAAACTGCTCTTGCTTCAAGTAGACATCGGCGAAGAAGACAATCGACAAGTCGTGGCAGGAATTAAAGAGTGGTACTCAGCTGAAGATATTTTAAACACACAAGTATGTGTAGTAGCCAACTTAAAACCTGCTAAACTCATGGGAATGAAATCCGAAGGCATGCTCCTTGCTGCTAAAGATGCAGACGGTTTATGTTTAATTCGTCCCGAAAAGCCAAAAACAAATGGCACACCAATAAGCTAAATAACACGAAGGTTAAAAACGTAGATGAAAATAGAAGATTTATTAAACCTCACAGCAGGTACAATGCTTACAGAGCCGACCATCACAGCGATAAACTCTGTAACAGTTTATCCCTCAAAAGTTGAGCAAGGAGATTTATTTATCTCCAACGATAAAGAAGAGATTGAATCTGCAATAGCCAATGGTGCTTATGCTATTGTCTTTTCAGATAGAGATATAAAAATTACAGACCATGAAATAGCTTGGATTCAAGTAAAACAGATAGAGAAGGCTGCTTTTAAGCTTATTCGTTATGTTTTAATCTCAAGAGAGGCGAGCTTTTATCTCTTTAGTGAGCATGAACTCTCATTTATGAAGATGATTGTGACCAAAAAGTCAAATCTTGATATTTTACCAAGCGATTGGCGAAAGATGTTTGAGAAAATTTTAAACTCGGAATCAAAAATGTTTATTGGTACAGACGATGTACTCATGAAGATGATTAAACCCGATGTGGCTATTTTAAACAAAGAAGCAAGCTGTGAAATTATTACAGATACACTCTTTAAAGTGACCTTTAAAATTAATAATTATATCTACCAAGAAAAAGACATTACCCCTTTCCATGTAGATATTTTACAGCGTGTCGTAGAGTTTTGTGATAAGCACCATTTCCCTTATGATTTGGACAGAGTTCGATATACAAAACACTTTGTACCTGTGTTTATTGACGGTTTCTTAAACGTTATGAACCCAAGTAAAAGTGATAAAGTAGCCATTTTTACCGATAATTTACAAGATATTTATAAAGCCCGAGAGTACGTTCGATACAACGGTGCATGGGTAAAAACCATTGTTCTAACCCCACCAAAAACAAAAGTAGACGGTGTTGACCGACCAAACTGGTATCTAAACGTAGATGAAGCACGAGACCTATTAAAAAATGCCTATTTTAACTATGCCTTTGTTTATGCTTTGGATAAAACCATGCTTCCAAAAATTAAAGAGGAATATACGCTCTTTTAACCCACCCCTCTTAACTTTTCCTTGATATAATGCTATTCTTAAAAAATAATTAAAAAATATCAAAGGAAAAGAATGCCTCGTTGGCTTAGAAAACTTATCATAACCCTTAAACGAACCTCCAAAAAAATCAAGAATTCAGAATTTTATAAAAAGATAGAGAAAAAATTAGAAGAGGAATTTGCAAAGCCTATACCCTTAAAACAGAAGATTTTGTTGGTTATTCTTGTGGTGTTGACCATTGATTTGATGATGTATCTTAGTTCAGCTATTACAGCGTATAACAGTGAAGAGACAGAGATTCAGAAAATTTCTAAAAATGTTGAAGAGATTAACTACTATGATACCAATAGCTCTTCGTTAATAGAGTTGTTAAAAGCTGATAAAGTCTATTTTATTGTCGATTCAGAGTTGAATGTGGATGTGTTACTACAAGAGGGAAATTTAAGTAAAGAGATTAAAAATTTACCAATTTACAGCATTACGCGAACCATTGAAAAAGAGTTGATTAAAGCCAATATTCATTATGAGTGGCTCAAAAAAGAGGATAACGCTCCAAAATTTGTAATTATGGAGTTTATGGGCGAACATATGTTGGATATTTTGCTAATTGGTCTGATTGTGTTTATGCTTCAAAGTTCGGGAATGCTACTTAATAATGATAAGTTTCGTATCTATAAACCCAAAGAGATTAAGGGGAGTATGGACGATATTATAGGCTATGAAGATATTAAAGAAGAGGTTCAACACCTTGTGGATATGCTCAAAAATGTGGCATTGTACTCTAAATATGGGATTGAAGATATTTTTAACATCATGTTCTCGGGGCAACAAGGAACAGGAAAAACAACCATGGCAGTACAGATAGCCAAAAAACTAAATGTACCTATTTTAGTAACTACAGGAAACATTGAAACAGGTTTTGTGGGTGGGGGTGCAAAGGTTATTAAAAGCATCTATGCCAAAGCCAATGAGCTTGCTGAAGAGAATGAGTTTAATACCTGTATTGTCTTTATTGATGAGGCTCAAAATCTGCTGATGAAGCGTGGTCAATCGCGTGAGAAGTGGACAGATGACACCCCTAATGAACTTTTGACCCATTTAGAGGGGGTTCGTAGCATTCATGACGTGCGAATTATTACCATTGTCGCTTCGAATTTTGATGAGAGCAATATGCAACTTGATGAAGCAATGATGGCGAGATTCAAGAAAAAAATTCACTTTAGATTGCCAAATGAAGAGGAGCGAGAAGCACTTTTAAAACACTTTTTGGAAAAGGTAGAGAGCAAAGATGAAAATATCAATATTCGACGACTTGCTAAAGCCTTTTCGATGACAAGCCCCCGAACCTTGCAGACCATTGTGCAAGAGTCTGCACTCTTAGCAATTGCCAAAGAGAAGAAGGTAAGCGAAGAAGACCTTATGAAAGCGTTTGAGGTGGTTATGATTGGAAAAACCGACCGAAAAACGACTAAGAACAAAGAGAAAGAACGAAAGATTATCTCGATTCATGAAATAGGGCATTTTATGGCAGATTTCAAACAGAGCATGGTAGAGAATAATCAAGATATGGAGAAGACCAAAGAGAAGATGAAGGTAATCAAAATCTCTTCAGAGAGCATCTCCCGAGCCAATGCCTTGGGGTATGTATTGAGTGAATCAAACGACATGCTTTTACACTCTATTCACGAACTAGAGAAAGAGGTACGAATTCTTTATGGTGGTGTAGCCAGTGAAGAGTTAATTTTTGGAAAACAAAACATTACCACTGGCTCAGCAAACGATATAGAAAAAATTACAAAAATTTTACAGCATCTTTTTATCGAGACCTCTGCTTATTCCGAAGCAAAATTAAAACTCGATAAGATAGATTCACTAAAAGAGCTAGCATACAAACAGATGGAAGCCAAAGCCGTTGTTTTATATAAAGAGAGCCTAGAATTATTGGAAGATGATAAAGAATTGATAGAGCATTTAGCCAATATTTTAATAGAACGATGGGTACTTTCTAAAGAGGAGATTTTTGAGGAGATAGAACGCTTCAAGAGTTAAAATTTAATTGTTTTTGGGTTGGAACTCATCTGTATTCCCAATTAGAAATGGGGAACAAGAAAAATATTTAATAAAAGAAAAAAAAGATTATTCCCACGAAAATCGTGGGAACAAAAGGGAGTTAAGTTAAAACCTAAATCCCATCAATAATAGCATTCAAAGTAGCCGAAGGTCTCATAGCCTTCTCTGCTAACTCTTCATTAGGATTAAAATAACCACCAATGTCTTGAGCCTTACCTTCAACAGCAAGAAGTTCAGCAATAATAGTAGCTTCGCTATCTTTAAGAGCTTGTGCAACTGGTGCAAATTTCTCTGCTAGTTCAGCGTTTGCTCCGTTTGCTAAAGCGTCTGCTCAGTATTGAGCTACGAAGAAGTGAGATGCTTTATTATCTGGCTCTCCACACTTTCTGCTTGGTGCTTTGTTGTTGTCAAGGTAGGCATCATTTGCTGTATCAAGTGCTAAGATTTTTCCAAGGTTATCCTATCTTAAGTGAGCCTCTTTTATGAATTGGTCAACGTGTTTTGGAGCAGATCTGCCAGCACCTGCAATATTTAAAATTAAATATAAATATTAAGTTTATTTTTATATAATGAAGTAATTTTTATGAATAAGGAAAAAGATATGATTGATATTTTGAATAAAGGAAAAGACAAAGCCCTTTCAAGAGCCATTTTAACAATATTAAATAAAAAATTAAAAAAATTTGGAACAATTTCTGAATTAAAATTAGATACAAAAAATAAAAAAATAGCATTAAAGATTGGACTCAAAGGGGAGTTAGAGCCTCTTCTTGTAACAATTCACAGATACGAGATTAAAGAGATAGATAAAAAATATTATCTAATAGCTCATGATATTGAGACTTCACGAGAGTGGATTAACCTAGTTGCTAAAGAGTATTTTTATAATGAAAAATTTGAGATTCCTAAGAAACTTGTGAAAATAACAAAAGCACTCATATGATTATAGACTCAACCATAACTAAACTAGAAGAAGAAGCGTTACTAAAAGCAAAAAAAATATTGGAAAATCCAAGTTTTTCAATGAAAATTGCCAATCAAATTGGAAAACCAATTGAGTTGGGATTAGAAAAAATTAATTCTGATAAAATCAATGCCCTTACTCAAAAAGCCTTACAAAAATCTTTAAACATAGCCATTTCAAGCCTGAAAAAAGATAACAAACTCTCTGTGTCAAAAGGAAAACATAAATTCTTTACAGCACTTAGTGGAGGGTTAGGAGGAGCATTTGGACTCCCTGCTTTAGCTATAGAGTTACCCCTTTCCACAACCATTATGCTACGAAGTATTGCCGATATTGCCGAGTCAGAGGGGCATGATTTAGAGAAAATAGACGTTCAATTGGCATGTTTAGAAGTTTTTGCCCTTGGAAGTACAAAAAACAGTGAAGATGATGGAGCAGAAAGTGCCTATTTTACTGCTAGAGGAGCAATGGCTTTTGAGATGAAAGTTGCCATAGATTCTATAGCAAACATGAGTAATAAAGCGATTCAAGAATCACTTGCAAAAGGACAACTTCCTCTACTTATTAAAGTTGTTAATACCATCGCTTCACGTTTTGGAGTAACTGTATCCGAAAAGATGATTGCACAGTCAATTCCCATTATTGGTGCATTGGGTGGTGCATCTTTGAATTTGATGTTTATGAACCATTTTCAAAAGATAGCAGAGGGGCATTTTATTGTTAAACGCTTAGAGAATAAGTATGGGTTGGAAGAGATTCAGAGGATTTATGAAGATTTAAATTAAATACATAAGGATTAGTAATGGCATTTGGAAAAATATTGGGTTTTGCAGCATTAGGAGTTGGAGCAGTTGCTTTAGCCCCTTTTACAGGAGGTGGCTCTGTTGCAGGAGCAATAAGTTTAGCAGCTTCATTAGAAGGAGCAGCATTAGCTGTGGCAGGTGCAGCAGCAGCTGGGGGTGCGATTGGAGGTGCAGTGGGTATGGCTAGTGCTAAGAAAGAAGAAGAAAAAGATGAAGAAATTTCTAAATTAAAAAAGAAAGCTGATAAATTAGAAAAAGCATTAAAGGAAGCCCTTAATCGATTCCAAGGGGATAAGGAGTATTTTAATTATATTATTGCTATGACAGCAATGGGTGTATCTATGGCAAATTCAGATGGAGAAATAAGTTCTAAAGAGATAGAAGAGATGGAAGAATTTATTGGAGGAATTGCTAGTTCTAATTATCCTAAACATATTAAAAGTGAAATAGCAAAATTATATAAGAATCCACCTACCTTTAATACAGCATTAGAATATTTAAAGAAAGTTAATCATTCTAACTATGAGAGTATAAAAGAGATGTTAGAGATTATTATGGAAGCTGATGGGTGCATTCATCCAAAAGAAAAAGCATATTTAGAAGCTTTTAATAGAGAGATTAAGCATATAAAATATTTACCTGAAAAAAATGATATTCAAAATAATTTTTTATTAGAAGTTAGAGAAAAAGTTTCAGCATAAGAGAAGAGATGTATTTTCTCTTTAAAATATATAGGTGGAAAAAGATGAACAGAAAAGAAAGATTTAAAAATCGTAAAAAGAGATTAGAAAAAATTAAAAATACAACGGTTATAAATGATGATGTTGATGAAAGATTAGTTCAAGAGTTTTTAACTTCAAAAGTAGATTCTCAACGAATAGAAGAGAGTTGTAAAACTCTAAATGAACATTACATTTTTAAATATAATATTGATGTTTCTAAAGAAGAGGCACAAGAATTATTAAATCAATTTAAAGAAAAGTTCACTCAAGAAAAATTTGATAAATTGATTAGTGATTGTAAAAAAGAAGTTATTACTTCTATCGTAACACCTTTTGGACTTGGTAAAGTTATTGCTGTTTATGATAAAGTTGGTGGAAATGTAGATACAGTTCATAATGTTAGAGATGGTATTTATGCAACAGAAGATGCGAAAAAAACCTATGAGAATAGGGGCGATTATAATACACATGAATATCATTCTCATCAACACTATAGAGACATCAATAAAACAAACTCGAAATTAAAAGAGAGTGGAGAGCTAAAAGATTATATGACGGGTAATACTATAGAACGTTATGAAAAATCTGATTTAGACCATATAATTTCGGCAAAAGAGATTCATGATGATGCAGGTAGAGTTTTAGCTAATAAAGATGGAGCAGATTTAGCAAATACAAATACCAATTTAAAAGCAACAAGTAGTACATCCAATCGTTCTAAAAAAGCTGATTCTATGAGTGATTTTATATCTCGAAAAGATGAAAATTTAAAAGAGATAGAGGTATTGAAATCTAAAGATATTTTATCCCATCAAGAGAAGAATAGAGTAAAAAAACTAGAAGAACTTCAAAAAATAGATAATGAAAAGGCATTAAAAGCAGATAAAGATGCACGAGAAGCATATAATAAAAATATAAATAAAACATATTATACGAGTCAAGAATTTGTTAAAAATACAGTAACTACAGGAGCTTCGGAAGGAGTTAAAATGGGTATGCAACAAGCATTAGGACTTGTAATGACAGAATTCTTTACTGCTCTATTTGATGAAATTTTAGATATTTATAAAAATGGATACTCTAATGGATTTGGAGATGATAAGTTTTTTACCATTTTAAAGGAGAGATTAAAAAGAATAGCTCTTAAAATAAAAGATAAATGGAAAAATGTAGCTACTATATTTAAAGATGGTTTTTTATCAGGTTTTATTTCAAATTTAGTTACTACTGTAATTAACGCTTTTGTAACTACAGGTAAGAGAGTTGTTAGAATTATTAGAGAGGGAATTTGTTCTCTTTTTAAAGCTGTTAAATTACTTCTATTTCCTCCAAAGGGTATGAGTTTTGAAGATGCAATGCACGAAGCAAAAAAATTAATAGCCAGTGGATTGATTATTAGTTTAGGTATCATTGCAGAGGAGTATATCGATAAATTAATAAGAGGTACAGGAGCATTATCTCCTTTTGCCGATATTTTAACAACAGTTTTTGTAGGAGCTATTACAGGATTAGCTGTTACTATGGTTGTCTATCATATAGATAAAAAGAAAAATAATAAAGAGATGATAAACACTTTAATATCTCAAACAGATAAGAAGCTTGATAATGTTGAAAAGTTGCTAGCTGAACTTGAACTGATTAGGGTTATGTAGCTCTTTCAAATAATTTTAGAATAAATTTATAAAATACAAAAGGTTAAATATGGATGAAGTAAATAACAACACTATATTTTTTCTTTAGATTCATATTGATATTATTGGAAATATATCGAATTATTTTAAGTTTATCCCAATATCCATTTTTAATTAAATTATCATAAAATGGTAAAATATTTTTTTCTATACCTACGAAAGTTTCTAATGTAATAGTTTGAGATTTACTTTCTATTAAGCTTTGATAGTTATCACTTGTAACTTTCTTATTAATATCATTCCCATATATATAAGTAATAATTACAAACCAAGCTTCTTCAGCAGAATATTTATTTATTATATGTGTCGCTAAAGTTGAATCCTCATATAACTCTTTAAAAATAGAAAAGTTTAAATATTTATCTTTTTTGAAAAACTTCTTATCTTCTTCCTCTAATATATCTAAAAGAAAATTTTTAAAAGAGTTAAAATATTGTTGACTCTCTTCTTTTTCATCATCAGAAAGACCATTAAATTCTGGATTATAGTTTAGCAAGTCAAAAACATATCTTTTTGTATCCTCTAAAAGTGTTTCATTCTCTGTTAAAAAAATTAAATTACCTTTAATTGAGTCTATAACTTTTAAGAAATATATATTTGCAAAAAGGTAATATAGCATAGTGGATTTTCCACTACCTGCTTGACCATTAATATAATATGGAAATTTAAATTTTGTTAAAAAATCATCCTGTTCTTTTGTAAGAGATAGGTTACTTATCTCTTTACTTTTTTCTATTGCAAACCAAAGATTTTCATCAGAAACAGTCCATTTAGGATAAGACCTAAATGCTTTTCTTCTAATAATTTCTTTATCTACTTCAAATTTTATATCATTGTTTTTTATGTTTTCTATAGCTTTATTCCAATACTCTTTTTGAGTTGAGATTCTTGCCCCATCATATAAAACAAAAATATTTTGCTTTCCTATTTTAATTTTAGAATAAATGATACCCACATTATTATCTATATGTTGTCGAATATCAATATTTTTTCCACTCTTAATAATTTTAGAATCATCTAGCTCTTTATCTTCTATAATCTTTTTTAGAAGAGTCCTAAATATTTGAACAAAATTATCTTCCATACCATCTAAAGTTGATTTGCTTAAAGCATATCGTACCCACTCTTCTGTTTCAAAAATTTCATTATTTAATTTCAATTCAAAATCATTAAACCATTCAGTTAGTTCAGAAGGAGGGGGAACAAGTTTTACAAGATTTTTATTATTAATGTTATTTGTATATTGTTGTTTGAATATTTCAATATCATCCTCTCTTAAAGGATTATTTTTTAGCCATTCTCCACTTTTTAGTTTATGAAAAATACTTCTACCATAAATTCTGTCAAAATTTCTATTTAGTACAATATCCCTTATAAAAAAGACTTCTTTTTCTTCTTCTTTATTTATAAAAATATTTTTTTTCTCAATAATCACTCGTGTTCGTGGGTTAGAAATTTTTAATACATATAAACTACTACCAAAAGCATCAATGTTTGCACTTTTTTTTGAATTTTAATCTAAATTGTAAATTATTTAAGAATTTGATAATATTGATTGACATTCAAAGCTTTCAGCAAACTCTACAGCATTTTAATATATACTTAAAGATATATACCAAAAAGGAGTAACCCATGACACAACTAGCCAAAGTATTTCAAAATGGTAGAAGTCAAGCTATTAGAATTCCTAAAGAGTTTAGAGTAGATACCACAGAAGTCTATATTGAAAAAGTAGGGGAAACATTAATAATCCGACCTAAACCAATAGATAAATGGGATAGTTTTTTTCTTTTATTAGATGAATTTGATACATCTGATTTCTTTTTGGATAGAGTACAACCACCATTAGACAATAAGGAACTATTTTAATGCTCTATATGTTAGATACCAATATCTGTAGTTACATCATCCGAAACAGACCACAAAGTATAAAAGAGAAGCTTCAAGAGGTAGAAAAAAATCATACAGTTGCTCTATCTAGCATTGTTGTTTCAGAACTGCTTTATGGTGCTACTAAAAAAGATAGTCCAAAGCTCATGAAGATAGTCTCTGCTTTTATAGATAATTTTATTATTTATGATTATTCTAAAATTTCGGCAAAATCTTATGGAAATATTCGTACAGATTTAGAAAAAAAAGGAAAGATTATTGGAGCGAATGATTTACTAATAGCTTCTCATGCTTTGAGCCTTGGGGCTATTTTGGTTACGAACAATACAAGAGAGTTTGAGAGAGTGGAGGGATTGGTTTTGGAGGATTGGAGTCTATAAATCTTCAATTTCTAATAAAGGACGGCAGTTTGGTTGTTCCCACGGAGACCGTGGGAACAATGGGAAATAATTAATTGAAATTAAATCCCATCAATAATAGCATTCAAAGTAGCCGAAGGTCTCATAGCCTTCTCTGCTAACTCTTCATTAGGATTAAAGTAACCACCAATATCTTGTGGGTTTCCTTCCATAGCTAGTAACTCAGCAATAATAGTAGCTTCACTATCTTTAAGAGCTTGTGCAACTGGTGCAAATTTCTCTGCTAGTTCAGCATTTGCTCCGTTTGCTAAAGCATCTGCCCAGTATTGAGCTACGAAGAAGTGAGATGCTTTGTTGTCAGGCTCTCCACATTTTCTGCTTGGTGCTTTGTTGTTGTCAAGGTAAGCATCATTTGCTGTATCAAGAGCAGTAGTAAGTGCTTGTAGCTTCTCATCAGAGTGCTTTTGACCTATAAATCTAAGAGACTCTGCAAGTGCCAAGATCTCTCCAAGGCTATCCCATCTTAAGTGACCCTCTTTTAGGAATTGGTCAACATGTTTTGGAGCTGAACCACCTGCACCTGTTTCATATAGTCCACCACCTGCTAACAATGGCACGATAGAAAGCATTTTTGCCGATGTTCCAAGCTCTAGGATTGGGTACATATCTGTAAGGTAATCTCTTAGAACGTTTCCTGTTACAGCGATTGTGTTTTTACCCTCTCTTACTCTTGCATTTGTAAATCTTGTAGCTTCTGCAATCTCCATAATTTGAATATCAAGACCATCAGTATCAAGGTCTGCTAAGTAAGTGTTTACTTTTTCAATCATCTGAGCATCGTGACCTCTGTTTGCATCTAGCCAGAAAATAGTTGGAACACCCTCTATTCTTGCTCTCTCAACTGCTAGTCTTACCCAGTCTTTGATAGGAATATCTTTTGCTCTACTCATTCTCCAGATGTCTCCAGCTTCACACTCGAAACTCATAAGAACTGTACCATCTTCTGCTGTTACTGTTACTGTTCCAGCTTCAGAGAGTTCAAATGTAGTTGGGTGAGAACCATACTCTTCTGCTTTTTGAGCCATAAGACCAACATTGGCTACTGAACCCATTGTTGTTACATCGTATTGACCATTTGCTACACAATCTTTTACCATCTCTTCAAAGAATAGACCATAAGTTGCATCAGGAACAACAGCCACACACTCTTTTGCATCGCCATTTCTGTTCCACTGTTTACCACCTTCACGAACAACTACAGGCATAGACGCATCAATAATTACATCGTTTGAAGCGTTGAAGTTTGTTTGACCTTTATCAGAATCAACCATTGCAATTTCAGGATTATCAGACTCAACAACAGCTTGGAATGCCTCTTTGATTTCAGCTTCTTGTGCATGACCTGCAATTTTTTTCTCTAAATCTCCCATACCAAGGTTAGGGTTAACATTTAATTCTGCGAATGTATCAGCATATTTTGTAAATACATCTTGGAAGAATACTGTAAACGCATGACCGAACATAATTGGGTCAGAGATTTTCATCATGGTAGCTTTTAGGTGGATTGACCATAAAACATCGTTTGCTTTTGCATCTTCAATTGTTTTAGCAATAAAAGTTTTAAGTTTTGCAACAGACATATAAGTACCATCAAGTACCTCTCCATCCAGTGCATCAATAACACCTAAAGTGTTACCATTTAACGCAATGGTTACTTTTTGAGCTTTATCTACAGTAACTGATTTTTCATTTCCAAAAAAGTCACCATCTCCTGCCATGTGAGAAACATAAGATTTAGCATTTTCAGGGAATGCTTTAAGTCTGTGTGGGTTATTTTGTGCAAATTTCTTAACAGCTTTTGCTGCTCTTCTGTCAGAGTTACCTTCTCTAAGTACTGGGTTAACTGCACTTCCAAGACAAGTACTGTATTTAGCTTGAAGTGCCTCTTCGTCTGCATTTGCTGGGTTTTCAGGGTAGTTAGGAATATCGTGACCTTGACTTTGAAGTTCAGCGATACACTCTTTTAACTGACCTACAGAAGCAGAGATATTTGGAAGTTTAATGATGTTACCATCAGCTTCTAAAACAACTTTTCCAAGCTCTGCAAGATTGTTATCTGCAAGACCCATTGCTGAAAGAACTCTTCCTGCCAATGAAAT
>Ga0256826_1000103_pt1 | contig 42502 bp, 45 predicted proteins | sample CV79metaG_FD_185975 | JGI IMG/M metagenome (GOLD analysis project Ga0256826, IMG submission 185975) | Hydrothermal vent microbial communities from East Pacific Rise, Pacific Ocean - CV79 | ecosystem: Environmental > Aquatic > Marine > Hydrothermal vents | place: Pacific Ocean: East Pacific Rise...
ACTTTTTTTTGTAAATCTTTCTCTTTAATTATATCCTCTTGGCTTTCGGCTAGACGAAAATAATCCAATCCACACTCACCAATAGCCACACATTTAGGATGAGATACAAACTCTTTTAAAAAATCTTTATTATAATTTTTAGCATCATAAGGGTGTACCCCTACAGCAAAATATACCTCGGAATAGGTTTCAGAGAGTTCAACTGCTCGTTTTAGTGTCCGAGGATCTGCCCCTGGAATAATAAAACGTTCTACTCCCTGCTCTTTCGCATTTAAGAGTACCTCTTCTATATCTGCATCATATCTTTCATCATCTAGATGACAATGGGTATCAATAATCATTACTTTCCTTAAAAACTTACTTCATTTAAAGAAGAATTTTAGCAGAAAATTAATTTAGTAGGGTAAAACCAACTCTTGTCCAACAAATATAGTATAAGATGTTTGACTTAAAGATTTATTGGCTTTTAAAATTTTAGTATATGCCGTAGAGTTTCCATAATACTCTTCAGAGAGACTTGCTAAGGTATCACCTTTTCTAACAATAACCAGCCGTTCTTTCTCTCTATTAATTTCACGTGAAAGTGCTTGTGTATAAGGAGAAGTATCTTCAGAAGAAGAGTCATTAACAACACTATCAATTGCAGAACTTAAAGAGGTAAATTTATTTTTCTCCTCTACTGCAACACTATTAATGTCAATTGTACCTAAAATTTTAATCAGCTCTTGATCGGTTGTAATACTATTTTCAGTACTATCTTTATTAAAAAAGCTTGACTTTTCATGTAGAGAATCAAAACTTACATACCCCATGAGACCAAGAGTTGTTAATAAAAACAGGTTAAATATACCCAACCTGTACTCCTGTCTCTGTTTACTACTATGGGTATTAATACTTGCATGTTCTGTCGCCTCTGTATACTCATCTCTATTCTTACTAAACATCTTAAATCTCCTAATCTTTCTGTTTGATTAAAAGAATCATATCTATAAAATTAGTAACAATTATGAAATTTTTAAAAAATTAAAATACTCAATTTAATATGGAATATTTAATTTTTGACCAATATGAATTACATGTGAATCTTTATTTAATTTCTCATTTGCTTCAATAATCTTATTAAAATCCAGAGAACTTCCATAATATTTTTCAGAAATAGAACCGAGTGTATCCCCCTTTTCTACAAAAATTACTCTAGAGTTTTGATGATATTTATTTTCATCAACCTCTTGAGAAATTGCTTGTGTATAGAGAGAGTTATCTTGAAGTGTTGAAGTGTTAATTACATCATCTATTGCATCACTTAAACTTACATCTTCTTTTTGTGAGCTACCCATATCTTCTATACTTACCCTGTTTAACATTTCTAGATATTCACTATCACTCTTTGTTTCACTAACACCCATAACAGCTGTTTTAGAAACAAAAGTATCATTAAAAATAGTTGTCTCATTTTTTAAATAATTAAAACCTAAATAACCTAAAAAAGAGAAAGAGAGTAAAAGAAAGAGGTTCCAAACAATCATTAAACCCATTCCACGTTTTCGACCGTAGGCATTAACTTGTGCATCTTGTGTAGCTTTTATATATTCATCTTCATTATTATCAAACATCTTAAATACTCCTATACTATATTGTTATAGAAGTATATAACATTTAAAATTAAACTTAAATTATTTTATTAATATTTTTAAATTATTTTATCAGAAATAAACAGTTACTATTTTAAGAGAAAGAGCTTTTTTGCAAAAGAGATTGCTTCTAAATTTGGTTTTTCTCCACCGATAATACGTGATATTTCCTCTATTCTCCCTTTTTTATCTAAAATTTTGACTTTACTTATATTATTTAATTTAGATATTAATAAATGTTGATTTGCCTTTGAAGCCAAATGTGCTTGATGAGAAATAGCAAAAACTTGATAAACGGTCGAAAGCTTAGCAATCATATTGGCTATAGCAATTGATTCATCTCCTGAAACATTGGCATCTATCTCGTCTAGAATTAGTACCCCTCCATCGTTTACCCCCTCTAGAGCAACTACCATTAAAGCCAAACGTACACGATTAAACTCTCCACCACTTAATGTTTTAGCAGAAGAACCATTTAAATCTATTGAGACAATGTTTTGTCCAAGATTATCTAAATTATGAGAAGTAAAAATAAATCGTATAGGAGGAAGTTTTAACTCATTCAGATATTTTTTCAATGCTTTTTCCAAAACCAAAGCATGTTTTTTTCTCTCCATACCAATTCGACTTGCTAAGACCATTAATTCAGAATACTCCATAGTTAAAAAAGCCTCCAACATACTTTTATCTTTTTCTATATGTTTATACCCATTAAGCTCTTCTCTTTTCAAATCAGCATAAGCCAATGCCTCTTCTATCCCACCATATCTACTTTTAAGTGCCGAAATTTTCTCTAATCTATCTAAAACAGACTCTATATCAACTTCACTTAACTCCTCTGAAAGTAACTCTATCTCTTCAAAATCTACACGTAACTGATTCATTGAATCAATAAAAAAACTATCATCTTTATCTAAAAGTCGATAAAGCTCAGCTATCGATTTTTCACATTTGAATATCTTATTTGCACCCTCTAAAGCATCATTAATCTTATCTATTTTAGAGAGTTGCTGTTTAATCTTTATTAACTCTATATCTTCATCAATTTTAGGAGCAATTGTCTCTATCTTCTCAATCTCAAAATTGGCAAACTCTATTAACTCTGCCAATTTAGATTCATCATTTTTTATTTTCTCTAGTTCATCCAACTTTATCTTGTAATTGGCATAACGTTTTTTATACTCTTTGAGCATCTTTTTAAAGTTTTTATCTTTAGCAATCAAAGCATTATCTATAAGTTTTATTAAATATTTACTTTCAAATTTACTCTTATCACGTACAGATAAAAACTGAATAAAAGGAGATATAAGTCCATTTAATGTTCTTTTTGAGATGTATTGACCATCTAAATAGTAACGAGTTTTCTCTTTTTTTAATACTTTTAAGATTAACTCATCCTCTAATTCAAAAGATTCACTCTTTAATTTGGATGGTTTAGATATAGATACTTCACAAAGAGAGGCATCTGCCACCCCATAACCAAATGTAGATAAAATACTGTTCATTAAGAGTGATTTTCCTGCACCTGAAGGTCCAGATAAAACAACCAAACCCTTTTCTAACTCCAACTCAACCTCATCAAATAAAATTAAATTTTTTATATATACTCTATTAATCATCTATTCAATATCACCCCATGAGAGCTTCTCTCTTAATACCGAAAAATAATTTCGCTCTTTTTTATGCAGTAATTTTGCTCCAATCTCTGCTCCATTTATAACCAAAACTTCTCCTGCTTGCATCTCATAATCGTCTTGACCATCAATCATAACAATAACTCTATCTTTTGAAGAGCTTAGATGAATGGTAAAATCTGAAGGTAAAACCAATGGACGTTGGGTCAAGGAGTGTGCTGCTACAGGAGTCATAATAAATGCTTTGGTTAAAGGGTACATTACAGGACCACCTGCAGCAAGATTATAGGCTGTTGCTCCTGTAGGTGTAGAGATGATTAAACCATCTCCTCGATAGGTATTAAACCACTCATCATCAATAGAAGCATCAATTTTAACCATATGTGAAATACTTGGTCGTGTTATAACCACATCATTGAAAGCATAAAAATTTTTACGACCATCTGCTGTTTGAATATATCCATCAATCATCATTCTATCATCAATTCTATATTGACCTATCAAAAGATTTTCTAAAAAAACATCCACTTCACCCAGAGTAACATCTGCCAAAAAGCCCAATGTTCCTGCATTAATTCCAAGAACAGGCTTATGATAATGATAACTCTTTCTTACCAACGAGAGAAGTGTTCCATCCCCTCCTAAAGAGACTAAAAAATCTGACTTTTCACAAAGTTCACGAAAAGATATTCCACTACAACCTATCATCTTGGCTGAATGTTCAACCAATAAAACAGTAATCCCTTTAGCTTCAAATTTCTCTTTTATCTCATCATAAACAGGGCGAATTTCTGGTGCATCTGGTTTAATAACAAAACCAGCCGTTTTAACTTGTGATAATTTTTCTTCTGCCACGTTAAACTCTCCACTTTTAATTGAGAGATAGAATATCATAAAATCACTTCATCATACTATTTATATGACAGATTGTCATCTTTTTACCAATTAAAGAATCTCTCTTTGACCTTTATTGTTTGGTGTAGATAGAACACCCATCTCTTGTAACTGTTCAATAATGTTTGCAGAACGGTTATATCCTATCTGTAATTTTCGTTGTAAATACGAGATTGATGTTTTTTGATCAGTAAGAACAATCTTTTTTGCTTGGTCATATAACTCATCTAAATCACCCACAATACCTGTACCATTCAAAGAGCTACCATCTTCAGAAACAAGATAGCGTTCATCATAATCGGGAGCTCTCTGCTCTTTTAGAAACTCAACTATTTCTTCTATCTCCTCTTCTGAATTCCAAGGAGCATGAATACGAACCAAACCATTGGTTCCAGGAGGTGTAAAGAGTGCATCCCCTTTACCCAATAGACTATCTGCACCTAAAGCATCTAAAATAACCTTTGAATCAATCCGTTGCCCTACTCTGTAACTTAAACGGGAAGGAAGATTGGCTTTAATTAATCCTGTAACCACATCAACACTTGGTCTTTGGGTTGCTACAATCAAGTGAATCCCTGAAGCCCTTGCCATTTGAGCCAAACGAGCAATAGAGTACTCTACATCTTTACCACCATTCATCATAAGGTCAGCAAGTTCATCAATAATGACAACAATAAAAGGCATGGTCTCACCACCCTTCTTTTTAATTTTCTCATTATAGTTATCAATATTCTTTGTACGACTTGCTGCCATCAGTTGATAGCGTCTCTCCATCTCTGCAACCATATGAGACAATGCTACAATAGCTTTGGTTGCATCTGTAATAACAGGTGTAATAAGATGAGGAATATCATTATAGATAGAGAATTCCAACATTTTTGGATCAATTAACATCAATTTTAAATTATCAGGATCATTTCTATAGAGAAGAGAAAGAATCATGGCATTAATACCAACCGATTTACCCGAGCCTGTTGTTCCTGCAATCAGAAGGTGTGGCAATTTTTTTAAATCTGTTATAAATGGATTACCAACAATATCTTTTCCCATCGCAATGGTTAGTGGAGACTTAGAAGTTAAAAAGAGTTCACTCTCTAAAATATCACGAAGAAAAATGGTCTCAAAGCTATCATTTGGAATTTCTATTCCAACCACATTCTTACCTGGAATGGGTGCTTGAATACGAATTGTCTCTGCACGAAGAGCCATGGCTAAGTCATCTTGTAGATTTAAAATCTTAGAAACTTTTACATTTGGAGCAGGTTTAAACTCAAAAGTGGTAACCAATGGACCAGAGTATATATCCATCACCTCTCCAGAGATTTTGAATTGAGAAAGCTTTTCTAAGAGTTCATGAACTTTTCTATCTATCTCAGCTTCATCAATTCTTCTTTTTCTACTGGGTGCTTCTTCTAAAAAATCAATATAAGGTAAAATAAAATCTTCTGGTGCTTCAATCTCCCCTTTTTCCAATTCATTCATCAATTGACGATTTTGATCCAACTCTTCTAAAATATTTAAAGATGCCACACTGTTCTCTACAACCTCTTCCTTAACAGTTTCTTCTTTTATTGGTGCTTTTTTTTCTTTGGGAGTTTCAATCTCTTCAACAAGCATTCGGGTCTGTTTAGGTTTTCTTTGCTTTTTTGGTTTTTTAGGTAAGGGGGTTGGTTTAATCTCAATATTACCAATATCATCAATTGGTCTATCTTCAAGCATCACAATTTCATCTTCACTCTTAGGAAGCTTTCTCTTTTTGCTTTTATTGGTTATTTTTTTAGGTACTTTAGGCTTTAGACTCTTTGGTTCTACTTTTCGCCTAACCCTTCGTTGTGCAACAATTGTTGTCATACTCTCTGTACTCTTTTTATCAAAAAATGGATTCTCCATTTTAGAGAAAAAAGGAGTAATCTCTTCTAAAAATATATTTTTATACTCTATTACTTTTGCAATTACACCTTTAAAATTAGGAATTTCATCTAAAATTAATATTAATCCTACACTCATAGAGAGTAACCAAGTAAGCCATAAACCTGCTTTTCCAATATAAGGGTACAAAAATTGATAAAGAGAGAGACCAATTGTTCCACTTTCATAAATATTTATAGATAAAGTTTGTAAAAGTATTAATGAAATTAAAAGAATTGTCCAACCAACATAAAACTCTATATCTTTTAAGAGCCTTTTATTTTTATACATTTGATATAATGGATAAAGAAGTATTAATAAATTAACATAAGCTAAATAGCCAAAAAGCTCAATATTGGTCTCTCCATAAACCTTACCTATCTGCCCTACGGTTTCAGCAGAATGAAATATTGTTGAGAAAGCACCATATATAAAAAGAATGAAAAATATAACAATAAGTATATGCACTAAAACTCCTAAAAAATTTGGAAAATTATAACATTTTTTTAGTCAAACTCCCAAAATATCGCTGTTTTAATATGTTTTAAAGACGATTTCCATGAATTTCTTGTTTTTTTTAAAAAAAAATTGTAGAATTTATAAAACTTAATTATTACAAAGGATGATTTAATGAAAAAAGCAGAGTTTATTGATGCTGTAGCAGAAAAGTCTAAACTGTCTAAAAAGGACGTAAATGAGGCACTTAACGCGATTCTAGAGACGATTACAGAGGCTTTAAAAGCAAAAAAGACAGTTAGTTTTATTGGTTTTGGTTCGTTCTCAACAGTAGAAAGAGCAGCAAGACAAGCACGTGTACCGTTAACAGGTAAAACAGTAGATATTCCAGCTAGAAATGCTGTAAAATTCAAAGTTGGTAAGTCTTTAAAAGATTCAGTTGCATAATTTAATGTAATTTAACAATTCTTTAAGTTTATCACTGTATAATTGCATTCCAACTTAAATGTTGGGATGTGCCACAGTGATGGAACTGGTAGACTTGGTAGACTCAAAATCTTCTGCCTTAGGGCGTGTCGGTTCGAATCCGACCTGTGGTACCACCTCCTCTTTTAACTTTTTCCTTAAATTTCTTTGTTTTTTTCTTTCTGTTCTATAAAATAGAGCCTATAATTTTATTAAATTGATACCATTTGGGTTCAATTTTATCGAACACCCACTAACTTAATAGGAATACAATGAAACTAGTCGTAGCCATTACAGGTGCATCAGGTGTAGAACTTGGCATTAAATTTATAGAATATCTTCCCAAAGATATTGAAGTACATCTTATTACCTCCAACAACGCATTAACTGTTAATAATTTTGAAAAAAGTAATATAACCTTTCATAATAATAGCAATATCGCCTCATCCATAGCCTCTGGTTCATTTAAAGTTGATGCCACAGCTATTATCCCTTGTAGTATGAACTCTTTAGCAAAAATATCTTGTGGAATTGCAGATAATTTGGTTACACGTGTTGCATCTGTTGCATTAAAAGAGCAAAAAAAGTTACTCTTAGCTCCAAGAGAACTCCCATTTTCAGCCATTGCTTTAGAAAATATGGAAAAATTGGCTAAACTTGGTGTAGTTATCGCCCCACCTGTTATGGGCTACTATGCTCAATCGCAAACCATTGAAGAGATGGAACGGTTTATAATTGGAAAGTGGTATGACATCTTGGGGATAGATAACAATTTATATGAACGATGGAGATAGTAATGAGACGAGCAATTTACCCTGGAACTTTTGACCCCATTACCAATGGACATGTAGATATTATTACACGTGCATCAATGATGTTTGATGAAATCATTGTAGCTGTTGCAGATAATCCTAAAAAAAAACCTATGTTTACAGTTGAACAACGTATAGCTATGGCAAAAAAAGCAACACGCTTTATTAAAAATGTTAAAGTTATTGGTTTCTCTTCTCTGCTTGTTGATTTATCAGATGAGCTAGAATCAAATATTATTATTAGAGGAATACGTGCTGTAAGTGACTTTGAGTATGAATTTCAGATGGGTTATGCCAACTCTTCACTAAAAAAAGAGTTAGAGACCATTTTCTTAATGCCAAGTCTTGAGTACGCTTTTATTAGTTCTTCTATTGTTCGTTCTCTACTACCTTTCCATGGGAAAATAGAACATCTTGTGCCTCACTGTATTTTAGATGATATAGAGAAGATACGAAATAAGGAATAAAAAATATGTATATACTGTTTGAAGGTATTGATACCTGTGGAAAAAGTACACAGATTGAACTTGTTGCTAAAAGTTTAAAAAATACAATTGTAACAAAAGAACCTGGAGGTACGGAGTTTGGAAAAAAAGCACGAGAGATTCTATTAACAGATTCACTCTCTTCAAAAAGAGCCGAACTCCTACTTTTTCTAGCAGATAGAGCAGAACACTACCAACAGGTAGTTAAAAAAAATCAGGAGAAAACGGTAATATCTGATCGTGGATTTCTTTCGGGTATTGGTTATGCTTTAGCCAATGAAGATTTTGAGTTTGAATATTTAATGGAGTTAAATAAATTTGCATTAGAGGGAAATTTTCCTGATTTAATTGTACTATTTATTATTGATATAGAGACACTAAAAACAAGAACTTCAGAAAAAAAACTTGATGGTATAGAGTTACGGGGATTAGAGTATCTTATCTCTGTACAGAAACATATGCAAGAGAGTTTAGAGAAACTTGATATTCCCTATCTATTAATAGATGCTACCCAAACGATAGAGAGCATTACTAAAAATATTATTGATAGAATAACCAGAGACAAGGTGTGTCTTGTCTCTAAACCTTAAACAAGTATAAACTGATTTTCATAGGTGGTTAAAACCACCTACTCTACACTCTCCATAAGTATCTCAATAATATCTGTCATTGTCAAAATACCTTGAAGTTCATTATTATCTATAATTAAAAGACGTTTAATACTTCTATTAACCATCATCTTTGCAGCATACTGAACATTTAATTTTGCAGAGACAGAAACAGCAGGAATAGCTGCAATATCATAAACATTTAACAAATCAATATCACCATCTTCTGCAACAATACTCTGTAAAATATTTTTAAATGTCACCAAACCATAAGCACCATCAATAGAGCTTTTCTCTACAATAATTGAACGAACTGAGTGGTCTCTCATTAGGCGTAAAGCCTCTCGTACCGATGCCATAGGCGAAACTTTAATCAATTTTTCAGATGGGGTCATTACATTTTCAACTAGCATTTTATCTTCCTTTTAAATACTTTAAAATATATTTTAACATTTTTTATATAAGAGTTATAATATAAAGAGCAAAAAAGCTCTCTATATCATTAATTTTATATCGTGTTCAAACTTATGTAGTTCATTTGTATCTAATCCTGCGACATGACTCAATGGTAATGTAAATATTAAACCACCATTTGTAGCACTATCTAAATTCAACTCTTTACGTATCGCTTTCATAACCTTCATCGATAACTTTCGAGGAAGAATAAAAAGAAGAACTGACACATTCTCTTCTAGAGTTAATCCAAAAAATACTTTTTTCTCTTCTAGACCAATATTCTTTCCATGAATAATTGTAACTCCACCTGCACCAGCCTCTTTGGCTACATCAATGGCTGCCTCTTCATCTTTATCTTCTATAATAGCGACTAATGCTGTAAATTTCACGTTCTGCCTTTCTCTATTTTTTTTCTTTTATATTCAGCGTAAATACCATACCCCATTACAGTTAGCATCGGAAACAGGGATGCAAATGCAATCAATCCAAATCCATCAATAAGTGGATTTCGTCCATCAATATTGGTAGCTAATCCAATACCCAATGCAGCAACCAAAGGTACAGTAACGGTTGAGGTTGTAACCCCTCCTGTATCGTAAGCAATAGGTATAATATGTTTTGGTGCAAAATAGGTTAAAATAATTACAAAACTGTATCCAACAATAATATAATAGTGAATAGGATCACCTTGAACCAAACGATAAGCACCCAAAGCAATACCAATTGCTACCCCTAATGCTACCACAATTCGTAATATATTCTGCTTTATCACACCATCAGAAATCTCTTGAACCTTAATAGCAATTGCTAAAAGTGCTGGTTCAGCCATGGTAGTAGAAAAACCAATCATAAATCCAAAAAGATAGATAAGTAGATTATTATCTTGACTGGTTAAGTCATTGGCTATGCTCTCTCCAATAGGGAAAAGTCCCATCTCTAAACCGACAATAAAAGCATATAAACCCAAAATAACCATAATAATACCTATTACAATTTTTGGTAAATGAGGTACAGATTTTTTAATTATTATATACTGAAAAAAGAAAATAACAATTAAAATAGGTGAAATATCTTTAATCACTCCTAAAAGCTCTAAAAACATATCCATTATTGAAAAAGCATGAATCTCAACTGCCTCTTTAGTTACAGTTACAGCTTCAGAAACAACAGCTACTGTTGATGAAGCATCTGCTAAAGAGTAAACAACAATCCCATAGACTTGAACAAATATCATTGGTGTCAAAGAAGCAAACGCAATAAGTCCAAAACCATCAATAACAGGGTTACGACCTTTAATACTTGAAGCCAAACCAATACCCAATGCTGCGACAAGAGGAACTGTAACAGTAGATGTAGTTACACCTCCACTATCATAAGCCAGACCAATAATCTCTTTTGGTGCAAAAAATGTTACCAAAACAACAAGAATATAACCAGAAATAATGTAGTATTGAATTGGATGTCCCAATAAAATACGCAATGTTCCAAGTGTAATAGCAAAGCCAACAGAGAAAGCAACGGTCATTCTAAGCCAAAAGGCATCAACCAAGCCTCCTGATATAATAGAAGCTTTATCTGCAATAGCAATTAAAGCTGGTTCTGCAACAGTGGTTGCAAATCCTATGGTAAAAGCAAATAGCAATAACCAGAAAGTTGATCCTTTTTTGGCAAAGTCAATGGCAAGATTTTCTCCAATAGGGAAGATACCCAACTCTAGCCCTCTAATAAATAGAGCCAACCCAACAGCAACAATGGTAAGTCCAATAACAATAGAAATCAAATTTTCAGGCATTGATTGAATAATAAATGTCTGAAAGAATGCTACAACTATAATAATAGGTAGCAAATCTTTAAATGAATTTTTAAGGTCTTGGGAAAATATTTTTATACTCTCTTTCATATATTCAGTATACAAGAAATAGAGTTAACAACAAATTTTAATAAACTTTTTTTATCAATTCAATAAAAAAGTGTAACCAACTTATATAAGTTATAAGTTATAATTAAATAATTTTATATAATCTTAAATATTTTATAACTCAATACATGTTCCAATACCTGATGATGTTAGAATCTCTAATAGAATAGAGTGTTCTACACGACCATCAATAATATGTGCTTTTTTTACTCCTCCGCGTACTGCCTCAATACACGCATCAACTTTAGGAAGCATTCCACCATGAATAGTACCATCTTCCTTAAGCATATTTGTTTGATTAATATTCAAGGTAGAAATAAGCTCCATATCTTTATTTAAAACACCTTGAGTATCGGTTAAAAAGACTATTTTACGGGCTTTTAAAGCAATGGCAACTTGACTTGCTGCAAAATCAGCATTGATATTAAATCCAGGGTGACCAATCATTGGAGCAGAAGCAATTGGTGCAATGACAGGTACAAAACCATCATCTATCATGTTACATACCACTTTTGGATTTACATTTTGAATAATACCTGTATATCCAAAATTTTCAAAATCTTTTGGAATTGCCTCTAATAAATTGGCATCTTTACCTGAAAGACCTATAGCATTACCACCTTGATTATTTAATAGAGAGACAATCTCTTTATTTATCTCTCCACTTAAAACCATTTCAGCAATACGCATAACCTCTTTTGTCGTAACCCGTTGACCATCAATAAACTTTGTATCAACACCCAAGCTATTCAATAAGTCTGTAATACTTTTACCACCACCATGAACAATAGTTGGTTTTATCCCCACCGTATGAAGAAGAACAATATCTTGTGCAAATTGCTGTTTTAATGTTTCAGATGTCTGTGCAGAACCACCATACTTAATAACAATTTTCTCATCTCTAAACTTTGTTATATATGGTAACGCATCCAGTAAGGTCTTTACCACATCAATTTTACTTTTCATCCCTGTACTCTCCAATATAATTATCTATTTTTTCTAAAATTTTATTTTTAATTTGTAATTTTAACTGCATAACAGAAAGGGGTAACTGAAAATCCATCATTTTAACTTCATCTTTTTCTGTAACTAAAAGAGAGGTAGCACCTAAAGTTAACATCTTCTCTTTTATTAACACTTCATCAAAATAAGCATGGTCATCTAACCAAAATTCACCTACAATATTTAAGGGTAAAAAAGCTCTTAATCTATCAGGATTAGCGATAGCTGTAACTAAAAACATTTTTTCTGTTTTATTTTTAATAGTAACAAGCCTCTTAAAATCATGATTTTCATACAAATTTAAATGGGAAAAGAGTTTAGAAAAGTAGAATTCACGAAATGGACCAGCAGGGAAAGCCATATAATTTTTAATGGTTTCAGGAAAAAGAAGAATTTCAAATTTTTTAATATTAACTCTGTTGAATCCATCATCCAAGATGATGACTTTAGCTCCATTAGATATTGCCAATTCGATGGCTAGTTCACGATTTTCACTCACAATAACCGATGATGTAGGTAAAGATATTGCCATAAGCATCGGCTCATCTCCCGATTGAAAAACATCAGTTAAAATTTTACCGTTATGACTCACTTCAACCAAACCTTGACTTTTACGACCATAACCACGCGAGATAATATAAACATCATCATAACGAGAAGCCAAAGCAATAACAAAAGGGGTCTTTCCACTGCCTCCAACGGTTAAGTTTCCCACACTAATAATGGGAATAGAGTAATTTTTTTTTATACTAAAAACTCTTCTTATAAACATAAATATCATGTAAATAAGAGAGAGTGGAGATAGAACAAAAATTAAAATCCAATCAAAACCATTAGGTTTAAAAAAGAGTCTCTCAAAAAAAGAGACAAAATTTGACTTATTAGCCATTAAATATGGGCAGAAGCCACTTTTTTCACAGCATCACACACAGAAATAACCTCTTGATCTGTTAATGATGGATAAATAGGAAGAGACATTACACGCTGAAAACAACCCAATGCAACAGAGTAATCAAAAACTTTCATTGAATACTTCTGTTTATAATATTCTGTTAAATGTAAAGGCATATAGTGTACAGAGATTGATATTCCCTCTTTTTTAAGCTCATTAACAAAGTGGTCACGGTTTTTGTCTATCTCAACAATATATTGACTTACAATATCTGTATCTGATAAATTTGGTAATTTTACATGTTTAACATCAGCAAGAAGCTCATTATACTTTAAAGCAATCTCTTGTCTTCGTCGTACCTTTTTCTGAAGTGCTTCAAAATCAGCCAAACAGTAAGCTGCTTCAAGTTGTCCTAAATCATATTTCCATCCAATATCAACGACATCATAAATATAATTTACATTTCCAAACTCATCACAAATTCGACCCTTCATACCATGAAAACCTAAAAGCTGTGCGCGTTCATATATCTTTTTATCATTAGTAACCAACATACCAGCATTAACCAATGAGTTACATAAGTGTGGAGCAAAAGAAAAAATAGTAATGTCTGCACCACTGTTTCCAATGTAGTTTCCATTATACTTTGCACCCATTGCATTAGAGGCATCTTCTATTACTTTAACTTTGTACTCTTTTGCTAAAGCATAAACTTTTTCTAAATCAAGAATAACTCCTGCCATATGGTTAATAATAATGGCTTTTAACTTTTTACTTTGATTTTTCTTTAAGGAAGTCTCCAATTTTTTTAAATCAATATTGTAATTTTTACTCTCAATATCTACAAAAATTGGTTCAGCATCAAAATGCCTAACTGCTTGTGGAACAGAAGGGAAAACATTAATACTACAGATAACTTTATCCCCTCTTTTAAAATCCAATGCACACATAGCTAAATGTAAAGCAGATGTTCCACTAGTGGTTGCAATTGCATGATCACAACCGATAAACTCTCTAAATGAGTTCTCTAACTTTTCAACTTTTTGATTATCAGAAAATGTCAGAACCTCATCTATATATTGCTTTGTATTATCTTGAATCGATGGTTTAAAAAACTCTATTTTATTTTGCATATTATTTCACTTTATTTATTTTTTATCCAACGTTTAGTATACTATATTTTAATTAAATTTCATGTTAATAAAAATTAATTTTAATAGTTTTTGTTATTATCTATTCAAAAACACTCTACATCCCCCAATTTCTTTAACTCAGAACAGGAAAATCCAGCCTCTTGCCTTGCATTTACATTTACATGAGGACGATATTTACTTAAAAGTTTATACTTATCTAAAATTTTAAAATAAACAGAATAATCTAAATCTTGCTTATCACAAAGATATTTAAACCATTTATCTCCTTTATAAACATGAGAAATCTCTTCTTTATAGATGATATTAAGAGCATCAATTAATCTCTTAACCATTGGAAGTTTACGTTTATTATCCAACTTTTTAATAATTTGAGGATTTACATCAAGTCCACTTGCTTCATAATATCGAGGAATAATTGCCATTCTATCTAAACTATTCTTTGCTGTATGTACAGACGCATCAAAAAGTCCACAATGAACAGGAAAATCTCCATAAGTAAATCCCAATTCAACCAACAACTCATTAAGCATTTTATAGTGTCGTATCTCATCTATTGCCACCTCTAACCAATCTACTTTATAAGCTTGTGGCATTTCGGGAAAGCGATAAACAGCATCTAATGCCAAATCAATTGCAGAGTACTCTATATGAGTAATAGCATGAATTAAGGTAGCCAACCCCTCTTTTGTATCAAAATCTTTTCTACTTTTCAGTGCTTTTGGCTCTACGATTTGACACTTACTAAAATATGATGGATTATCAAAAATAACTGGAGAGAATCCATTAAGAGATATAAATCTATTTTGGCTACAATACTCAAAACATTGTTGTGTGAGTTTTTCTTTGGTCTCGATAGAATCACTTCTAATCGCTTCTTCTAAAACTTTATATATATTCATAAGCAACATTATACCAAACCGAACAAGAGAGTTAAATTATATGGAAATCAAAATTCAACCTATGGGTATGACCCAAACAAACTGCTATATTGTAACAATAGATAAAAAAGATTTAATTATTGATCCAGGAATAGATGCCACTTCATGGGTACTAAATAATACAACAAATCCTATTGCTATTTTAAATACACATGGTCACTATGATCATGTATGGTCAAATGCTGAATTACAAAAAAAGTTGAATATCCCTATCTATATAAATAAAAATGATGCTTTTATGCTAGAGAAATGTATTCTTGGACAAAATCCTCCAAAAAGTAAAGCAGATATTTTAATTCAAGATGATGAACTTGTAGATATTGAGGGGATAAAAGTTCAATATCGTCACTTTGCAGGGCATACTCCAGGAAACTCAATTATAGAGATAGAAGATGTATGGTTTTCAGGTGACTTTTTATTTCAACAATCTATAGGACGTTGGGATTTTCCATTCTCTTCAGGTCAAGAGATGGCTAAAAGTTTAGAAAAAGCGATGAAAATTAAAAAAGATTTTACCGTTTATCCAGGTCATGGGATGAGTACTACTCTAAAACAAGAGCAAAAGGGAATGGCAATGTGGTTAAATTATGTAAAGAATAACTTGTAACGGTAGAAAGACAAGGTATGCCTTGTCTCTACTTCTCATAAGAGAACTTATATCCTCTTCTTCTCACTGTATGAATTACTTGAAACCCTAAAATACTTTTCAATCTTTTTCTAATTTGGTTAATAGCAACTTCAACAGTATTATCACTAACATACTCTGGTTCTTCCCAAAGTGCATTAATTATCTCATCTTTTGAAAATACCCGCTCTTCTCTTAATGCTAAGTAAGCCAAAATATCAAAGGTTTTTCCATTTAAAGATACAATTTTATCATCATACTCTATCTTTTTATTGGCAATATCTATCACCAATTTACCAACATCAATCTGTGTACCAAAAAGCTTTCTCATATTGGACAATACCCTTACAGCTATAAGCTCTGCAGAATCAATATGATTAATAAGTACATCATCAACACCTAAAGAAAAAAGTGGAATTTGATTATCAATATCATCCGTCAAGACAATAATTTTTGTCTCTCTTTTTTTCTTCTTTACTTCATTACTATACTTTTCCAAGGTATAGCGTTCTCCTTCATCTATGATAATGATAAGTTCATAGTGTCTAAAATCTGTAAAGTTTGTTGCATCATATAAATCCCTTGCACTATCGACAATACAAATAAAATATTTTGCAAGTTCATTCTCTAACTCTTTTATGAACTCATCATCAAAACCAATGGTTAATATTCTCATTATTATCCTAATCTATATATATTCAAAAGTTATATCAAAATAATCCTTATTTAAAAATAAGATAATTTTTTAATATTTTTAATTATACTTTTTTAAAGTCAATCGAATTAACTTATATTACTTTAATTATACCTTATTTTTTACTCATTTGAAAATAAATTTACCATTTAGTCTATTTTCTTTAGTTTTTTAGCCTTTATGTATACTCTTTTAGGAGCTGGATAACCTTCTATCGTTTTATTTTGGTCATTTTTATCAAGGAAATCATCTAAAGATTGGGTATTAATCCACTCTGTTTTCCGTTGCTCTTCTGATTCTGTTTTAACAATAGCCAAAACTTCTATCTCATTAAAACCTGCTCTATAACACCAATTTTTTAAAGCGGATACAGTAGGGATAAAGTAGATATTTCTCAATTTAGAGTAACGGTCACGAGGGGTTAAACAGACATCCTCTTCTCCATCAATCATAAAGGTATCCAAAATCAACTCTCCACCATCATTAAGACCTTTAAAAAGAGATTTCAACATTCCAATAGGGTCTGCACGATGGTAAAGAACCCCTAAGCAAAATAGTATATCAAACTTATGCTCATAAAATTCAACATGCTCAATACCTAAAAGCTCATAAGTAATACCACTATCTATAAAATGGTCTAAAAACTTAAATTGACAATAGGTTACAGTAGAGGGATCAAAGCCAATTAATTTTCTTGGTTCATCCTCCATCATCTTAAATAGATAATAGCCATTATTACAACCTATATCACCTACAATTTTATCTTTCAGATTAAAATGAGGACGTAATAAATTATATTTTAAGTTACTTTTCCATTCACTATCAATAAATGTTTCAGATACTTGGAAAGGGCCTTTTCTCCAAGGATGCATAATTTTAGCACTGTCATAAATATGTTGTTCATCCTCTTTGGTTAATCCATTTGTTAATATTTCTATGGTATCACCAAGTTTGACTTCTATATTTTGAGGTGTAGGAAGGGCTAAAATTGCCTCCCAATAAGGTTTTATGTTTTTCCATTCAAGAGATTTCAATCTCTCTTGACGTAAATGATTAAGGTCTATTTTTTTCTGCATTACTATTTAACAATAGCCTTTAAAATTTTCTGTTCTTGTACAGGTCTATCTGCTCTGGCTGTTTTTGTATTTTCTATTTTTCTAACACTCTCTTGACCTGAAACAACTTCACCAAAAATTGTGTATCCTCCATTTAAAAAAGGAGTTGCTTTGGTTGTAATAAAAAATTGACTACCATTGGTATTTGGTCCATGATTTGCCATTGCTAAAAGAAATGGTCTATCAAATACGACATTGGGTGCATGTTCATTAACAAACTCTTTGTTCCAAATAGATGTACCACCTGTCCCTTTTCCTGTTGGATCTCCACCTTGAATCATAAAATCTTTAATAACTCTATGAAAAATCAAACCATTATAGTAACCATTTTTAGCATGTGTTACAAAATTTTCTACAGCTAAAGGAGCTACTTTTGGAAACATTTTAAGCGTAATATCACCTTGATTTGTCTGTAAAACAACCAAAGTCTCTGATTTTGTATCACTATTTGTACCCTTTACAGGAGTACTCTCCATTGTTACATTTGTATCTTTTGCATTACATCCAGTCAGTGTCATAAACAACACTAAAAAAAATGGTAATAATCCTTTTTTCATATATCAGCCTCACATTTATCAATATTTAATTCATTAAGAAGTTTTGTAAAAAAACCTCCACCTACTCTATGTATATCATCATGAAACTCTATATAAATTCCATGTAAATCTGGTCTATCGTTAGAAATTTTTTCAAAAATAAAAGGAGTCATCCCTGTCTCATCCTTTACTTTATCAATCGCACCTTTAACCTCATCACATAAGTTTTTATTGTCTTCAAAAATAAGACTCAACGTTTCATAACGCTCTTCCATTCTCATATGAGCTTTAATATCCCCACAGTTAGCCATCATTCTACCTTGCGTATTGAATTTCTCTTTTTTCGCGAATCACATTAACCTTGATTTCGCCAGGGTATTGTACCTTATTCTCTATCTCTTTTGCAATCTCTTTAGACAATAAATAGACATTGGCATCATCAATTTTACCTGCATCAACAAAAATACGAATCTCTCTCCCTGCATTAATAGCAAAGGCATCAATCACCCCTTTTTTTGAAAGTGCAATCGATTCAATATCTTTAACTCTCTTGACAAAACTCTCTAAAACTTCTCGTCTTGCTCCTGGTCGAGTTGCACTCAATACATCTGCTGCACAAACAGCTGCACTCTCTACACCATCAGGCTCTTCATGACCGTGGTGTGCATAAATTGCATTAATAACAGTAGGATGTTCATCGTAGCGTTGACAAATTTCAACACCCAAATCAATATGATTTCCACCATGCTCTTGAGTTAAAGCTTTACCTATATCATGTAGAAGCCCTGCCCTTAAAGCCAGTCTCTCATCACCACCCATCTCTACTGCCATAATAGCAGCCAATTTAGCAACCTCTAGGGTATGAGCCAAGGCATTTTGTCCATAACTTGCACGATATTTCAATCGTCCCAAAAGTTTCATTAGCTCTTCGTGCATTGGTAAAAGACCCAACTCTATAACAATATTTTCACCATCCTCTAAAATTTTCTGTTCAAACTCCTCTTTAACTTTAGCATGAACTTGCTCTATTCTTCCAGGATGAATTCGTCCATCTTTAATGAGTAACTCAATGGTTCTTGTTGCAATTGCACGTCGATAGAGATTAAAGTTAGAGACAATAATAACACCAGGCGTTTCATCAATAATAATATCAACACCCAAAAGTTGCTCAAGACTCTTAATATTACGACCCTCTTTACCAATAATACGACCTTTATGCTCATCACTTGGAAGGTTCACAATATTAATAAGTCGTTCACCTGCAAACTCACCTGCATAACGGGTAACAGCTTGGGATAAAATATAATTTGCTCTCTTTTTTGACTCTTGTTCTGCTATTTTCTCTTGTTTTCTAACACTTAATGCCAACTCTAATTTAGACTCTTCTAAAATTTGTTCCAAAAGATACTTTTTAGCTTCATCCTTCGTTAAACCTGCACTTTTAGAAAGCAACTCTATTAAAATCTCTCTCTCTTCTTTTTTTTCCTCTTCAAGAAACTCTAAATAGCTCTCTTTTTTTTCTATATTTTTTTTATTTTTAAATAATTCTTTCTCTTTTTGGCGTAAAGATTTACGCTCTAAATCTAATTCTGTTCTCTGTTTGGTCACCTCTAATACTTTATCTTGAAACTTTTTATCTAAAAGAATCTCTTCCTCTTTAATTTTGACTTGTGCTTCGTGTAAAAGGTGTTCTGCTTCATACTCTATGGCTGATGCTTTCGCTTTTGCTTCAGCCTCCAAATGTTTAAACTGTTTCTTGTTTTCATTACGCATAAAGATATAGGTAATCCCTATACCTAAAAGCATAAAAATAATATATATTGATATATTTTCTATCATATTTTCTCCTATTTAAGGAGCCTAAATCCTCATTTTTTGATTTAAAAAACTATTTTTAGGTGTAAAGTACCCACAACCCTTAACATCATGACTCTCTGTTATAATTTCAGAACTAATACAATATTCTCTTCCAACAAATATGATTTCTTTAATCTTTTTACTATTTTTTTCAAAGAATCTGTCATAAAATCCTTTTCCAAACCCTATACGTCGTAATGTACTATCTATCCCTAATACAGGGACTATTGCTAAATCTATTTTTTTAATATATTTATTAGAATTCTTAGGTTCTTTTACACCAAATTTTTTTATTTTTAAAGGCAACCTATATTTTACCAAGCTAAAGCTTTTACCTTCCATAAATGGAACTAAAACTATCTTCTTCTCTTTTCGTAACAAAGTTATTAAACTAAAGATATTAACTTCAGTTTTCAAAGGAATATAAAGCATTATAACCCGTGAAGCCCGATTTTTAATTAATAGCAAGAGCTGTTTCTCTACCATCTTATCCAGTTTATAACGATTAACCTTTTTTTTTCTTCTAAGTTCCTCTAGACATCTCTTTCTAAATTTTTGTTTATCCATCATCTGCTACTTTATATTTTTTTGATATAATCACCAAAAATTACTTAATAAAAGACTATATTTAATAATGAAACACAAATTTTATCTATTTCTAATGCTCACGGTTCTATTTACTTCTTGTAACGATGAATCTATAAGTTCTCAAAAGAGTTTATCTATAACAAATCATGAAAAAAATACTTTGAAAACAGATAGTTCTCAAAATAAAATCAATACTATAAAATCAACTCCCTCTAAAGAGTATAAATTTACATTTGAAAACTTACAGAAACAAGCATCAACCATAAAAATGAAAGATGATATTTATAGCTTTAGTAATATAAAACAACCCATTGTTATGATTACACTTTTTTCAACATGGTGTCCTCCATGTCGAGGTCAAATTCCACATCTAAGCAATCTTCAAAAAAAGTTTAAAGAGCATCTGTTTATTCTTGGAGCATTGGTACATGATGATATTAAGAGAGAAGCTCTAAAAAAATTTATTATTTCAGAAAAAGCACTCTTCTTTATCTCTATAAATCAACAAAGTAATTTAAATTTTGCTAAAATGATTACTCCAAAATTAAGATTGGCAGAAGATTTCCCCATGCCTCTGATGATTCTTTTCTTTAAAGGAAAATATTTTACCCATTATGAGGGTAGTATGCCCGAAGAGATGATAGAGAGCGATATAGAACAACTATTAATTAAGATAAAAAAAGGTCAATAACAGAATGTTTAACATATTAAAAAGAGTTTTTGGAAAGACAAATGATGCTATCAAAGAGGTAGCACCCAAAAAGAAAAAAAAGATAACCCATGAAGAGTTTGAAGATATTCTCTTAGAAGCAGATGTCAACTATACTTTGGTTGAAAAATTCTTAGAAGATATGCCAACCAATATTGATAGAGGCAACGCCTATAATGCACTTATATCTGTCTTTCAATACAAAGCAGATTGGAAAAGAGAAGCAGATGCTACTCCATTTGTAGATATGATTATTGGTGTTAATGGAGCAGGAAAAACAACCACCATTGCAAAATTAGCACGAATGCAACAGAAAAATGGTCGTTCAGTAGTATTGGGAGCAGCCGATACATTTAGAGCAGCAGCTATAGAGCAACTAACACGTTGGGCAAACAAGTTAAATGTTCCAATTATCTCTACTCAACAAGGACATGACCCCTCGGCTGTAGTCTATGACACCATATCATCAGCATTGGCAAAAAATATAGACCATGTTCTTATTGATACAGCAGGAAGACTCCATACACAGACAAATTTGGGTGAAGAGCTTAAAAAAATGGTTAGAATTGCAAATAAAGCTCTACCTAATGCACCTCATAGAAAAATGCTTATTTTGGATGGAACGCAAGGAAGTTCAAGCATTAATCAAGCAAAAGTTTTTAACGAACTTATAGGTATAGATGGTATAATTATCACAAAACTAGATGGAACGGCTAAAGGTGGTTCAGTCCTTTCAATAGCAGATGAACTCCAAATGCCAATCTATTATATAGGAACAGGGGAACAACCCGATGACCTCATTACTTTTAAAGCCAATGATTACGTTAATACGATTTTGGATGAAATTTTTATATAAACCTATTGTATATATTGGAGTACTCCTACTTATTTCTCTCTCTCTGCTTCTTCTGCAAGAGAGAAAAGTGTTTGATATTAGAACACTAACACAAACAGACCCCCTCCCCCATACAAAAGAGCTTATAAAAGAGAAAAAATATGCCCAAGCAGATGCCTACCTTAGTTATTTTATAACCTATCCTTATGTCAAAAAAAATCCTGAAAGCAGAAAACTGCTTCAAGAGATTCAAGAGAAACGTAATAGCTATAAGTATCAAGGAGAAAAGTTAATTGAGGGCATAGTAAATGGAAAATCTGATGAAGATATAGGAAAAGCCTCTGCCATTGCTTCAGATTTTTTACTTATTGGAGATATTCGTGATTTATCCATAGAGGGTACGCACTATTATGATGATAAAAAGGTAGATAAGGTTGTTGTAGCTCTCTCCTCTTTGGGTCTTATTGCTACTGTCTCAACAATTTATACTTTGGGTGCAACAGCTCCTATAAAAACATCTATATCTGTTTTAAAATATGCCAAACGAGCCAATAAGCTTCCTATATGGCTAAGTAATAGCTTGGTACAACAAGCAAAACTAGCGAAACAGAGCTACTCTCTAAAAAAAGTAGAAGCGTTATTAACACCTATAAACAAACTTTATCAAAAGCTTGGGTTAACTCAAACATTGGCACTTTTAAAAAATACAAAAAGCTTTAAAGATTTAGAGAATCTTACCAAGTTTAGCTCTAGATTTAAGAGTAAAAGTCCTATTTTACTTAAAATAAGTAATGGGAAAGCACTCCTATTCAGTAAAAAACTATCCAATGCTTCCAATAAAAACATTCTATACGCATCAACCTATGGAGAAGATGGATTAAAAGCAATGAGCAAAATGGGAGAGGGGAAATTTATGTTACGGATGGGAGATAGAGTAAATCTATTAAAAACAGGTTACAAAGGAAACCTAAACTTTCTCTTTAACTATCTACTCAAGCATCTTCCAACATGGCTTCTTTTTACCATTAGCTTTTTAGGGCTATTTTACTTTTTAAAAGAGTTCTATTTTGTAATTAAACGCTTAATATAGAGTTGACAAAAGTCAACTCTATTTCTCTTTTTTAGGAAGAAACTTACCACAACCTTTTGCTTCTGTTCCTCCAAAACTTGCAACTTCTCTTGCTGTTCCATTTTCAAAAATCACTGTTCTTTGACAATTTGGTGCTTCTACACACTTCTCGTTACTACATCCTACATCTTCTGGTACACGTGCCATTTTAATTCCTTATTATAATTATTATTTTGTTTACGAATAATATCAGATTATCTCTTTATTAAAGCAGAGATTTTTGCCTGTATTTTTAACCAAAGTCTATGGTCAATAGCAGGAAAACCTGCATAAGTTTTTCCACTTGGAAGTGATTTTGTTACACCACTCTTTCCTGCAATGGTTACAAAGTCTCCAATATCTAGATGTCCTGCTGTTCCACTCTGTCCACCCATTACAACATTTCTTCCTGTCGTGGTTGAACCTGCTAAACCAACTTGTGATGCCATAAGAGTATGCTCTCCAACATCACAATTATGAGCAATCTGAATTAGATTATCCAGTTTTGTACCTCTTCTAACATAAGTTGTGCCAAAAACAGCTCGGTCTACCACACAATTTGCACCTATCTCTACATCATCTTCTATTACAGCATTACCATTTTGATAAATTTTAATATGCTCTCCCATTTTAGTATGGGCAAAACCATATCCGTCAGAACCAATTACTGTTCCTGAATGAAGTATACAGTTAGCACCAATTTTAGAGTGATGATAGATTGTAACATTAGGATAGATAAGGGTATTAGAATCAATAGTTACACCATCACCAACATAAGCACCTGCCATAATAATGACATTATCTCCAAGAGTCACCTCTTTCCCAAATCTTACACGTTTATCTATATCACACCCTTGACCCATTGATGGATGACCACCTTTTGTCTCTATTTTATGAGCAAAAAACTTTGAAATTAGTGCCAGTTTCAAATAAGCTTCATCTGTTATCAATGCAACGGTTGAATTTGGCAGTAAGTGGGCATACTCTTTGGCAATTAAAACTGCTCCTGCTTTGGTGGTAGGGAGTTGTTTGGTATATTTTTTATCATTAAAAAAAGAGATTTGAGAGGGGGAAGCTTCGGTTAGGGTATGAAGTCCTGTAATATCTATATCGTTGCCTAGGAGTTCAAGATTTACCTCTTGGCATATTTGAGTTAATTTCATATTGAATTCTTTTTAATATTTAAATGTTTTCGTATTCCCACGCTAAGCGTGGGAACAAGATAATTGCTATAACTACTATCTCTCTATTGCAACAACTCCACCACGTACAATCTCTATTGGATTATAACGCTTGGTTGCTTCAATAAAATGTTTAACTCGACATGGTTCATCAGCTACCATGCCAATAATCATACTCTCTCCAACATTTACAATTCCACCATTATAAGCACCACAAAGCACTTGAATATCAGCCAAGTTCTGCTCAATTGGAAATTTAATAAGTACCATCTCTTTCTCTACCATCTCATTATGTTCAATAACTTTATAGACAGGAACAAGTTTATGAAGCTGTTTGGTAATCTGTTCAAGAACACGTAAGCTTCCTTTTGTAGCGATAGTAATATGAGAAAGATTAGAGTCAGGAACAGGTGCAACAGTTAAAGTCTCTATATTATAACCACGTCCTGCAAAAAGCCCAGAAATTCTTGAAAGTACAGAACTCTCATTCTCTACTAATACAGAGATTACGCGTCTTACATTATTTGTATCAGACATTATTTCTCCTCCTTTTTTGGTAACATCATATTGTACAATGCTCCAGCCGAAGGAACCATTGGTAGAACATTTTCAAATCGTGCAACTTGAACATTTACAAATGCTACCTTATCTTTTGCTATTGCATCTTTAATCGCTGCATCAAACTCTGCTTTGGTTGTAACATCATAACCGATTCCATGACACGCTTCAGCCAATGCTTTATAGTTTGGTTGAAAAGTCAAATCGGTTTCAGAATAACGCTCTTCATAAAAGAAGGTTTGCCACTGTCGAACCATTCCCAAGAAGTGATTGTTCAAGATAACATTAATAACAGGAATTTTATACTCTGAAGCTGTTACCAACTCTTGAACATTCATTAAAATTGAACCATCTCCTGTAATATTAATTACTGTTTTATCAGGAAAGGCTTTTTTTGCTCCCAACGCTGCAGGGAAACCAAAGCCCATTGTTCCTAAACCACCCGAGTTAATCCACTGACGTGGTCTATCAAAAGGATAGTGTTGTGCTGCCCACATCTGATGTTGACCAACATCAGAGGTAATAATTGCTTGTTCTCCAACCAATTCACCCAAACGCTCAATTGCCCACTGTGGTTTAATAACCTCATCAGAGTCAACATAAGATTGAGGATGAAGATTGTCATAACGTGCTAAAACCTCTCTCCAATCTGCATAACGTTCAGGATTGATTTTTCCCTCTAATCCAGTAATAAACTTTTCAAGAACCCTTTTAACATCACCAACAATAGGGTAATCAACATCCACAAGTTTACCAATATTCGCAGGGTCAATATCAATATGAATCACATCAGCATATTTAGCAAATTCACTTAACTTTCCTGTAACCCTATCATCAAATCTAGCACCCAATGAGATAACCAAATCGGTCTCACTCATTGCCATATTGGATGAGTAATTTCCGTGCATTCCTAACATACCTTGAAGCAGTGGATTTTTAGCACCCATTACACCACGAGCCATCAATGTCTCAACAGCAGGAAGTTGACCCATATCTGCTAACTTACGAACCAAATCAGAAGCATCACTTAAAACAACCCCTCCACCAATATAAAGAAGTGGTTTCTTTGATTTTAAAATTGCCTCTATAGCTTTATCAATTTGACGGCTATTTCCTTTATAGGTAGGCTTATAACTTGGGATACTAACCTCTTTAGGATAGACAAAATTACCAAACTCTGCTGTAATATCTTTTGGAATATCAACAAGAACAGGACCTGGTCTACCTGTTCGTGCAATATGAAATGCCTCTTTCATAATACGAGGTAAATCAGAAAGCTCTCTTACCAAATAGTTGTGCTTTGTACATGGTCTAGAGATTCCTACGGCATCAATCTCTTGAAAACCATCTGTACCAATTAAAGAGAGAGGAACTTGCCCCGAAATAACCACCATAGGAATAGAATCCATATAGGCAGTTGCTAAACCCGTTACAGCATTGGTAAAACCAGGTCCAGAAGTTACCATTGCTACACCAACTTCTCCTGTCGCTCTGGCATAACCATCTGCTGCATGTACTGAAGCTTGTTCGTGCCTGTTTAAGATATGCTCAAAGCCATCTTGTTTATAAATCTCGTCATATACGTTCATGATAGCTCCACCAGGGTAACCAAATACAGTCTTTACACCCTCGGCAATTAACGCCTCACAAACCATCTGTGCACCATTTATATTCATGAAATACACTCCAATCGTCTTATATTTTTGGGGCTGATTCTAGCTAAATTAATATAAGAAAGGTCTGAATTAAATAATCAAACCTTTTTTATATAATCAGCACCTTTTTTAAAGATATTTTACCTCTTTTTAGGTAAACTCTCTTCCATGTTAAACATAGAAAATCTTACCAACCTTACTATCAATATAAAACTTTTAGAGGAGATTTCAGAAGTTTTATTAAAGAAGTCTCAGTCAAGGGAAATAGACCTTACCATATGTAATAATCAAATCATTCAACAATATAACTATGAGTACAGAGGGAAAGAGAAACCAACCGATGTTTTAAGCTTTCCTATAGAAAATGATATGATTATCGGAATGGATATAATGCCTCTGGGTTCAATTGTCATCTCTGAAGATTTTATAAAAGAGAGAGCAAACGAGTTGCAACATACATATAACGATGAACTTAGTCTACTGTTTATACATGGGATGCTTCATCTACTAGGTTTTGACCACGAGACAGATAGTGGAGAGATGAGAGAGAGAGAAGCAGAGATTATTAATCAGTTTCATCTCCCAAAAAGTTTAATCATAAGAACAGAGGAGAGTTAATGGACGTTGTTATATTTATATTAGCCATGGGTGGACTAATATTTGGTGCAGACTTTATTGTCAGTCAAAGTGAACGGATTGCACTACGTTTTAATATTTCAGAGTTTATTATAGGTTCAACATTGGTAGCTTTGGGAACAAGCTTACCAGAAATGGCAGCCAGTATTGCTGCTAGTCTAGACAATAAACCTGAAATTGCCATTGCCAATGCAGTAGGAAGTAATATTATGAATATTACCCTTGTTTTGGCAGTTATTTTCATTGTTACAAAACGATTCACTCCAAAACGTGATTTTTTTGCCAAGGATAGTATTTGGGCATTAATGCCTATTTTAATGTTTTTATTAATGGCAATTGATGGAGTTATAGACCATTTTGATGCTACTTTATTAATGATTCTTATGGTTGCCTATCTACTATTTTTAATCGAAGATTCAAAAGGAATAGGAACAGATTCATTAGAAGAGGATGCAAAAAAGAAATTCTCTTGGATACGAAGTATTGCCTTATTAATGCTTGGTTTTATGTTTGTTGTAATCGGAGCTTACTTTGCTATTGATTCTGCAACCAATATTGCTAAAAGCTTTGGAGTTAGTGAGTGGATTATTGGGGTAATATTACTTAGCTTTGGAACATCTCTTCCTGAACTCGTTGTCTCTGTATCAGCAGCACTAAAAGGTAAAGTAGAGATGGCAATTGGAAATATTATTGGTTCAAACCTTGCCAATACCACCATGGTTATTGGCTCTGCAGCATTGGTAGGAGACTTAAATATTGATTTAGAGAAATATGCCTTTGATTTAGCACTTATGACCGTAGCAACGGTTATGCTTGTCTACATTACAGCAAATAAACTCTATAGCAGACCAGCAGGTATCTCTTTACTAATTCTATTGGCACTCTTCTTAGAAAATGCTATGGATACCATGAAAGTAACAGGAGCAGTTTAAATACGCTATAGGGCATCAAGATTACTGTTGTAATAGATGCCCTACCCCCTTAATAAAATAGCAAGGAACAAGCTCTTTAAAAAACTCAAAACTCTTATCTGCATTTACAATCTTATCCTCTTCTCCAATATAAACCTCTATCGTAACACCTCGACCAAGAACTGCTTTAATCTTATCTCTATCCCAATGGTAAGAGAGCAATGCTTCTAACTCATCAATTGTACCTTTTTCTAAATACGCTCTTAAATCAATCCTACTGGGATAAGCAACATTTTCTAAAAACTGTTCTCTATATGCCTCTTCATTTGCTCGATAATAGCGTAGTTGAGTACGTATAAAACTTCTTTTATGGTTCTGAAAAAAAGCAGGAGAGAGAAGAATAAGTCTATCTACTCTATTTGATGTTTCATAAACATATTCAAATGCTTTAATTGCACCATAAGAGAAACCTGCAACAGCAAAATCACTCTTAATCAGTTGCTCTTTAAAGAAAATCTCTTCACCAATTAGAGAAAAACCATTAAAATATCTCATTGATAATCTCTTTTGTTTTTACTGAGGTAATGGACTCATTTTCAAGTAGATAATCTCTAACACGTTCAACCACACTTGATAAATTAATCAACAATCCCTCTACTTCGTCACTTAATTTATCCAACATCTCTTGTGCCTCTTGAGGAGAGGCAAAAAACTCTTTACTCATTGCAAACTCTTCAATAATTGTATGAATAAGAGCCTTTGCCGATTTTATATCCTCTTTTGCATTAGAGAAGAGTTCTCCATAAATCTTTTGCGTAACAATACGACCAGACAAAAGAACTTTTAACTCATTCTCCAAAATTGTCTTAGAGACAATCTCATTGCCATGAGGAATAAAACTCGAAGAGATAATACCTATCTTCTCATAATCAACCTCTAACCATGAAGCAGTAACAGCTTTTGCTGATTGGTAAAGGGCTTGAATTTTTCGCTCCTCTTCATTAAAAGTTTTAATTTTAAATTTCCCCAACAGAACTTTCTCTTTTACTGCTTCAATATCTCTATCGGTTATTTTTGATTGACCATTGCGTAAAGAGTGTAAAGCTGCCTCATTAATAAGTGTTGCCAATCCTGCCGAATTAAAACCTATGGTCATCTTTGCCACATGCTCTAAATCAATAGAGTGTTTTTTAGATTGTAAGTAGAGTTCAATCGTACTCACCCGTTCAGAGAAATCGGGTAAAGGAATATGAACCCGTCTATCAAAACGTCCTGCTCGAAGTAATGCTTCATCTAAAACCTCTATCTTGTTCGTTGCAGCAATAACCATAACACCTGAACTCTCTTCAAATCCATCCATTTCAGTTAAAAGTTGATTTAAAGTTGCTTCTCGTTCCTCATTATTGTGTCCTCCACGACTCTTACCTACAGCATCAATTTCATCTATAAAAATTATGCTAGGACTCATCTCTTTTGCTCTTGCAAAAAGTTCACTAACCCGTTTGGCACCCATCCCCACATAAATCTGAACAAAAGAGGCAGCACTCTGATAGAAAAAAGGAACATTTGCCTCTCCTGCAACTGCCTTAGCAATCAGTGTCTTTCCTACACCAGGAGGACCAACCAAAAGAACACCTTTGGGTAGACGAATATCAAAAGCTCTATATTTGGATGGATTCCGTAAAAAATCTATAATCTCTTCAAGCTCCTCTTTTACTCCCTCTACCCCTGCCACATCTGCAAAGGTGATGCTGGAATGTGTTGCTTTTATATTCTCATTGCTAAAGGCCATTTCGTTTGCCTCTTGTTTATGTTGCGACATCAACTCAACTTGTTCTCTGCTACTTGCTCTCATGGTATAAAAGATATAAAATATCATAAAAAGTAAAATAATAGAAAATATAGAATCGATAACACCTGACTCCTCATAATACTCTACTAAAAATTGATTTTTATCATCAGGGAATAGCTCCTCTTTTTTTATTGCATCTTCTGCAATCTTATAATTACCTGATTGAGTATAGATATAAATATAAGGAGATTTAACCATAATTTTTTCAACTGTTTTACTGTTGTGAATCTCCTCCAAAGCTCTTTTTTTATCTACAAGCTCTGCACTTTTTTCTATTCCAGAGACAACCAAAATAATTAAAAGTGCAATGGATGCGATAATAATAATACGCAAATTTTTACTAATAGATTGCCACGTTTTTATCATCTGTTATCTCTGCCTTTGCTATATGAATCCAGTTTGAAGTTAAATCTTCAGTTGAACTTATCTCTATTTTATTAAAATATTGATCATATCCATGATAAATATTAGAGCTTCCCTTCTCGATAAGTACCTCTAAATTGGAGTCATACTTTTTTCTAAATGCCAAATTTTTCTCTTTGATTAATGCTGTTAACTCTCGATAACGCTCTTTTGCAATATTTCCTTTAATCTCTGGTCTCATTATTGCAGAAGCTGTATTATCTCGTTTAGAATAAGAGAAAGCATGAACATGTGTTAGGGGTAAACATTTAACCCGTTCTATCGCTTCTCTCCACTCTTTTTCATCCTCACCAGGGTGTCCTACAATATAATCTGTTCCTATCCCATAACCTCTATTGGCTATCTCTTCGAGAAGCTTAATATCTGTAGAAAACTCATTTCTTCTGTTCATAAGCTTTAACATCTTATCGGATGTATGTTGCAGAGCAATATGCAGATGTTTTGCCATCCATGGTTCATCCAATAGCTCTTTGAACTCATCATCAATCTGAATTGGCTCTAAGCTTCCTATTCGTATCCGTCGAACTCCTCGAATCATACTCATTTTTTTAAGTAGTTTTGCCATTGAGCTATTTTGCCCTTTTCCATAGCTTCCTACATTTGTTCCTGTTAAGATAAACTCTCCAAATCCATTGGATGCCAATTTTTGAATCTGAAGTAAAATATCATCCTCTTTATGACTTCGTGCATCACCCCGAACAGAAGGAATAATACAGTAAGAACATCTAAAGTCACACCCCTCTTGAATCTTAATAAAGGCTCTACTTTTTCCTATAAACTGCTCAACAATGGTTGAGTCAATATGTTTCAAATCACCTATCTGATAGAAAGGTTTATCGTTAAATTTTAAAATCTCATTTATCTTCTCTTTTTCAGAGTGACCAATAACACCAAAAACTTTTTTATCCTCAAAAAGCTTCTCCCCTTTTGAGTGTGAACCACACCCTGCTAAAATTACTTTAGCATTAGGGTTTTTACGACTACGACCATTAATATAGGCACGAACAGAGGAGTCTGCACCATTGGTAACGGTACAAGAGTTTACCATAATCACATCTGCTTCATCTTCATTCATTGTTAATTCAAAATCTTTCAATTTTGACATCATTACTTGAGTATCAAACTGATTGGTTCGACACCCAAATGTTTTAAAATATACTTTTTTCATTCTTTCCCATTTTTTTAGTTAATTTTTTAATAGAGACCCCAATCATCAGGTTTATATTTAGAGGTTTCTTTTAAAGTTGTCTCCTTAGAAGAGGCTTCAGGTGGTTTTTTTTCAAAATTCGTTGAAGCTGGTTTGTCCATATATAAAGATTGACTTGGATAAGCCAAGAATATATCATCTGCCTCTTTAAGTTGTGACAGTATCTCCATCGAGATTGTGCTTCGTAGTGTTAATGTTGCATAAGCATTCGTTAAATACCAAGCAGATATAGTCACCCCATAACTCTCTAAAAAGCTCAAAATTCTAGGTTCAACAGCTGTATTTCTCATACTATATTTACTTCGTAAACGGTTTAACTGTTTTCGAGTCATATCAGTATAACCCTTAGAGTATTTTCGTGTCACCTCTTTGGCAATTGCTTGAGCGCGTGGAATATTAGAATCAAATGTCACCACAAAATCAATACCATCCCAAACAGTCTTTAATCCAGAATGAGAGTAGTTGGCAATCATATCTGTAAAGATATAGTTGTTTGGAATAAATATCATTCTTCCTGAACGCCGATTTTGAAACACAGTGGTATAGGTAACATCCTCGTGCATTGTCATTCGTAATACTGAAATATCAACAATATCTCCCACATACTCAACACCATCTTTTACAAACTTTACTCTATCTCCTACATGAAGTGAACCTGACACCAAAATAACAACCCATCCCATAAGGCTCATAAACCAATCTTTCAAAGCAATCGCAATACCTGCTGATGCAAAACTTAAAACAGTGACCAAGTTCTCAACATCTTCAAGATAAGAGAAGAGTAAAATTAAAAATACAACCATAATAAATAGGAAATTAATAACTTTATTTGTTCCATAATAGAGTTCATTTTCAGACATATACTTTTTAACTAAAAATTTAATTAAAATAAAGAGCAATAATAAGAAGAGAATAATAGAACCTGTCACAATAGATTTTTTTATCTCATCCTCTATCCCCTTATTAACCTTAAATTTAATTTGGGAAATATCTCTATCAAATGCCTCTTCTCTTATTTTTAACATATTTAAAGTTCGTTTAAAATCAGAGAGCTTGTTCTCGACATTCCTCAACTCGGAAACATACTCATTATAGATTTTTCCTCTGGTCTTTAATACCAACTCTTGTAGAATCTCACTCTTACGGTTTAACTTAGCCACGGCATTGTCTAAACTCTGATACTTCTTCTTATAGTCATCATGAACACTGTCAACCTGTTTCTCAAAAGACATGGCAGTAATAATATCAATAGGATTGGTTACCGAAGGCTCTTTCTCTATCTTTGGAGGTTCAACAAGATTGCTAAAAGGATTGTCTTTATACTCTTTTAATAGTGAAAGTTTACCTTCGATTATTTGATAATCTTCAATATAAGTAGATAAATTTTTCTTATCATCTTTCGATGGATTATAATTTTCTCGTAAAATGCGAATTTTATCATTTATCTCTTTAAGTTCCAAAGTTAAGAGTTGATATGTTTCATGATTTGAATAGACACGATTCCAAAGATTGTCTTTTGCCAAATAGTCATCAATCTTCTTCTTTTCCTCAATTAATGCTGTTAAACGTGCCTCTAAGATTTGTCTTTTTTTCTCCTCTTCTAAACGTTTTTTTTCTGTCTCTGCCTTTTTTTTTGCTTCTGCTTTTTTTTGTGCAGCTAACTGTTTTGCTTCAATTTCATGTTTTAATTTCTCTCTTGCAATCTGATTTGGTGTAGGTAAAGGAGCAACAACAGTTGAATTTGACTCCTCTTTTGTTACATTTGACTCTGCAATAAGAGTCTGTAAAAAAAGGAGAGTAAAAAAAAGAACAACTCTCATTTTTTATACTCTTTTAAAAGTTTTTAAAACTTTTTTCAAAACAGAAGCATCAATATCATTACGTGTGATATGACCACCAATCCCCTTCGCTAAAATAAATTTTACTTTATTGTTCGCTGATTTTTTATCCAAGAAAAACTTATCATAAAAGGCATCAACATCCTTAATTTCATAATCAACAGGAAGATTATGTTTCATTAAAAATTGGATAACAAGATTTGATTCATCTTCACTCATTAACCCCAACTCTACAGAGAGCTGATTTGCCATAACCATACCAATAGAGACAGCCTCTCCATGAAGATATATTTTGTAGGCAGTTTCATTCTCAATTACATGACCAAAGGTGTGACCATAATTTAAAACAGCACGAATACCCGACTCTTTTTCATCTAAATTAACAACTTCTGCTTTAAGTGAAACAGAACGTTCTATCACTCTCTCTAAATCTTCTTTATCTGCAAAATCTGCCTCTTGCAAAAATTTAAAATAGTTATTATCAAACATAACTGCCATCTTAACAATCTCTGCAATACCTGCTGAAAACTCTCTTTTTGGCAAAGTCTTTAAAAAATTGGTATCAATATAAACAGCTTCTGGTTGATAAAATGCACCTATAAGATTTTTACCATATTGATTGTTTACTCCTGTCTTTCCACCTACAGAAGCATCAACCTGAGAAAGAAGTGTTGTAGGTACTTGAACAAAACCTATCCCACGTTGATAAAGTGAAGCAGTAAAGCCTGTCATATCTCCAATAACACCACCACCCAGAGCAATAAGCAGTGATTTTCTATCCAGTTTATAAGTAAACAACTCATTGAGTATACTCTCTACAGTTGCTAAAGTTTTATACTCTTCTCCATCAGCAATGGTGACAACATGTAACTCAGAAGCATCAATATGTTGAATCAATCTATCAAGGTGTAGTTTAGAAACGGTTGTGTTTGTAATAATCGCAACTTTACGATTAAAGGTTAATTTTGGTAGAGAATCAATAACAACATCATATTTAACTGCTGTTTGATTCTCTAAATGAATGGGTACAATCATGATTTTTTAAGCCTATTTAAATGAATTAATATAACTATTATTCTACCTTATATTAATACCCAAAGGACTTAATCAACAATTAATTCTCAACAGGAATTAAAAGTTGTGGATGTTTTCTTATGGATAAAAAATAATGGCTTACCTCTGTAGATAAAAAGTTAATAAACGATACATCTCTAACACTTTGTGAAAATGGAGCAATATGAAGAACTTCATCATGTTTCAAAAGTTCACGTACAGGATTAGCCCGTTTTTGTTCAAAAGTAATTTTAAAATTGTACAAACGAGAAAGCGACTCATAGTGTTCAACAATATTACTATTCTCTTCAAAATCTCCTTCAGGATTGTAGTCACAAAGAGAGAGTGAAAGTCCTAAATTCTCTGAAAAATCAAATACAGAAGATGAGAGAGACTCCATCTCTGTCTCATTACTCATTAAAATAACAGCCTCTTTAATATTATAGAGTGACTTGTCTCCAAAAAGATAGATGGGTCGTGTTAAATCATAAAGATACTCTTTGTAATTTTTCTTAAAGAAGAGATTTCGACTCATTAAAAAAAGACCAATATCATATTGACTCAAATCATAATCAATATCTTGTAAAATATCCTCATCTTTATAAGATAACAGAAGAGAAACATGTTCATTTTCAAAAATACGAAGCTCACGAATTAATGTTAAATTTTTAATACAAGTCAAACGAATATAGAGTTTTGTTTTTGCCAGTTGATTGCTTAAAAAAACAGCCTCATTTATCTGTAAAAGAATATCTTCTTTAGATAAACCAATATCAAGTATTAAATATAAATTTCGTCCAAAAGGTTCAGGAAAAACACCTTGTCGTCTATTTATCTTTTTATAAATTCCCTCTAAGACAATAGGATTTCCCATCACAATTAATCGGTCATTAGGAAGAATCATTGTTCCACTGTTGGGTAGAATCTGCTTTTCATTCCGATAGATAGCAACCACTCGCCATTTTCTATGAGAGATTGCACCCACATGACGAAAGGCAAAACTACTTCCGACAGGAACTAAGACCTCCATTATCTCTCCACGCCCTAAACCGATATTTTTAGCAGTTATTGGAACATTTGGTAGCTTCTCATAAAGACTTCCTGCTACCAACTCATTAATCTCAATCATAGAGAAATTTTCATCTTCAATAGAGAATCTATCGCCCCACTTATTTACCAAAACTATTAATATTTTAGAATCAATTTTACGAATATTTTTAAAAGTATAAAGTGCTTCATCTTCCTTATCCATAATAACAAATGCAACTCTAAACTCTTTATCAAACATAACTTGTTTTAGTCTCATATAAGAGGTTGGATCTATGTCTAAACAGGTAATATTTTCCATACATTTTTGACCATAGATTGACTCTTGAGAGAGGCTAAGATAGTAATGATTCTCATTAATTCGGCTTTTATCTATTCGATGAACAAACTCTTTTGCTATCTCCCCACTTGCCAAGATTAAGACATTTTTCATTTAACTCTTTCTTATTCATTTTTCATCATTGTTAGATATAATAACCTTTTTTATTAAGGATAATTATAACACAATGGATTTTCAACTAGATAAAACTGACGGTAAAGCAAGAGCTTGTACCATAAAAACTGCTCATTCTACCATTCAAACACCTGTCTTTATGCCAGTAGGTACAGTAGGTGCAGTAAAAGCACTTGATGCAACCGATTTAACAAGCTTTATAAAACCCTCGATTATTTTAGCTAATACTTATCATTTATATTTACGACCAAGTGATAGAGTGATTGATAAAATGGGTAAATTACATAATTTTACACAGTTTCCAAAAAGTTTTTTAACCGATAGTGGTGGTTTTCAAGCTTTCTCTCTTTCAGATAATGTAAAGATAGATGAAGGGGGTATTACCTTTAGAAGCCATATCGATGGAAGTAAACACTACTTTACCCCTAAAAAAGTTTTAGATATTCAATATAATTTAGGCTCAGACATCATGATGATTCTTGATGACTTGGTTGCACTTCCAGCAACACAAGAGCGTATTAAAGCAAGTATTGAACGAACTACCCGTTGGGCAGAAGAGTCAATAACCTACCACAAAGAGAACCAAAAACAGGGTAAAGCTTTAACGCAAAATATTTTTGCCATTATTCAAGGTGGTACAGACAAAGCTTTTAGAGAAAAATCAGCTAAAGAGCTTTGTGCTTTAGATTATGATGGTTTTGCAATTGGTGGGTTAAGTGTAGGAGAAGCCAATCAAGATATGTATGACACGGTTGAGTGGACAACACAATTTATGCCAGAGGATAAACCACGTTACTTAATGGGTGTTGGAACACCTGAGGATTTGGTTGAAAATGTAGCACGAGGTGTAGATATGTTCGATTGTGTCATGCCAACAAGAAATGCACGAAATGGTACACTCTTTACCTCTTATGGAAAAGTGAATATCAAAGCTGCACGATTTAAAGAAGATAATGAAACATTAGATCCAAAATGTAACTGTATGGTCTGTAAAACCTACTCTAAAGCCTACCTTTGTCACCTATATAGAGCTAAAGAGCTTACCTATTTTAGATTAGGAACAATCCATAACTTATACTACTATCTTAATCTAATGAAAGAGATGCGTCAAGCTATTCTAAATGGGACTTTTGAAACATTCAAAAAAGAGTTTTATAAACAGAGAGAAAAGTAATTTTCTCTCTATACAATTACCCGTAATCCCTCATTATACGACTTTACAAATTCAGCAAACTCTTTAACTGTTTTACAACCATATTCAATTGCAATTCTTACAGCTTCACTGTTCTGATAATTTTTCATATTTTTTCCTAAAATAAATTTAATTTCTTTTCCTGTTAGGCTATTTTATAGAATAGAAAATAAATTAAAACTGAATGGTATTAATTTATTTTTAAATTTAAGTTTTTAGGCAATAGATAAAATTAATTTTTAACTGCTCTCATTGTGACTTTAATAAAAACAATTATTTTTATATAGAAATTTCTTTTATATCAGCTATCTCTCTAAAGGATTTATAGATAGAAGCAACGCTATTTTTACGATTATTTCTAACCTCTTCATCCTCTACATTTACCATAACATCATCAAAGTAACGGTCTAATAGTGGTTTAAGAGCAAACAGAGCAGAGAGCTTTTCACCATAAGAGCTGTACTCTTTTTCTATCACATTTTTATAGGCTAAATAGAGTTCTTTTTCTATATCTTCTGAGAACAATTTAACATTAACAGGTAATTCTTCATCTAAATTTACCTCTTTAGAGATATTGGCTACACGCTTAAATGTAGAAAACTGCTCTTTAAAAGTATCTTGGGAAACAATGTTATTTAGTGCAAAAACTTTCTTTGATATTTCATTAATATCTCTCTCTCCCGATTCCAATACTGCCATAATAACCGATGGATTTGCCTCTAAAGATTTTTTGATTCGTTCAATAATAAAATCTTTTAGCTTATCTGTATCATAATCACTATAGAGTTCATTTAGCATCTCTACAACTTCATCAATATTAAAGCTTAAATCATACGTTGTCACCATACGAACAATACCATTAACAGCACGACGCAGAGCAAATGGATCTTTTGAGCCTGTTGGAATTTTACCAACCGAAAAGAGTCCAATCAGAGTATCAAGTTTAATCGACATAGCAACAATTGTACTAAAAATAGAAGATGGAAGCTCTGCACCCTCTCCTAATGGAAAATATTGCTCTTTAATCGCTTGTGAAGTAAGATTATCTTTTCCAAGAGCTTTAGAGTAGTAATACCCCATAAGTCCTTGAAGCTCTGTAAACTCATAAACCATCTCTGAAGTTAAATCTGCCTTTGCTAAGGTAACCGTCTCATCCATCAAATCAATCAATTCAGAAGCACTCTTTCCTGTCTCTTTTTCAATCTGTTCAATATAGAGTGAAAGCAATTTTCCTGCAATATTTTTCTCACGAGAAATTTTATCGGTCAGACTACCAAGTCCATCCATAAATGTAATCTTCTCAAGACCATCAGTAATAAGCCCACGCTTTAAATCATTTCTATAGAAAAAGAGTCCATCTGCCAAACGAGGTTTTAAAACACGTTCATTTCCCTCTACCACTTTAGAGTAGTTATCGGTTACAGCATTTGAGACAACAATAAACTTATTACTCAATTTTCCATCTTCAAATACAGGGAAATAACGTTGATGCTCTTTCATAGATGCAATAATTGCTTCTGGTGGTAACTCTAAAAATAACGCATCAAATGAACCAAGCAATGCTTTAGGATTTTCAGTAATAGCTACAATTTCAGCCAACAGAGATAAATCTCTCTCAATCTCAATACCATGTTTAGCTTCAAGTACATCAAACTCTGCTAAAATTGTTGCTTCTCTTGCTTTTGGATATAAAGATACCTCTCCATCGGCTAAAATCTGCTCATAATCAGCTATATTTTCTACCTCTACTGCATCAAAATTAACCATTCTATGAACAAAAGTTTTTCTATCTGACTTAATACCAAACAGCTCAACATCTACAGATTCACTCTCCATCCGAACTTGTAACCAACGAATAGGACGAATAAACTCATCACTTCTACTTCCCCAACGCATCATCTTTCCAAATGCCATAGAACCAAGCCATTTAAGCAACATCTCTTCTAATAAGTCAACCGTTTGACTACCAGCTTCCTCTTTTTTATAATAGAGACACTCTTTGCCACCCTTTTCATTTCGTCCAAGCTCATCAAAGCTTACACCACACTTTCGAGCAAACCCCTCTCCTGCTTTGGTCACTGCACCATCACGAACAGCAACCATCAAAGGTGGTCCAAAAAGTTCTATACTTTTATCTGCTTGTTTCAAAGCAATGGCTGAATGTTTTAAAACCAAACGTCGCGGGGTATAAATAAACTCAAAATCACAATCTAAACGATACTCTTTTAAGATATTATTCCATGATTTTTCAATATTTTTTATAATTTTAAGTAGTGGTATAGCAGGGAGTTCCTCTACACCAATTTCTATAAGAAGTGCTTTTGTCATCTTGTGTTATCCTAGATAATTAATGGTGGAATTTTAGCAGAATGTTAATAAATATAGGTTGTAGTAGTTTAAACCCAAAAGAATTGGGTTTAGAGATTAATGAGGTACAACCTCAATATGTGAACGTTTTATATGTTCAGGTATAAACTCCGAAGGAATAACCATCATTCTTTCTTTAGTAACATTAACTTCTACTTTTGTTAGATTGGTATCTTTTTTTGTTGAATTGGTATCTTTTTTAGTTTTATTGCTATCTAAACTCTTTTTTGGCTTTATCTCTTCTTGCTTATCACTACATCCAATAACTGCGAAAAAAAGAATCCCTGTTATCAATAATATTATTCTACTCATATGCTTTATCCTCCGATTGATTAATTAAAATTAAAGGTGTATTCTCATCAATTTTATAGTCACGAACCTCTTCTGCTTTCAACTTTTTATCTGCATTGGTTAATGCTTCTTGATCTAGCTTTCTCTTTAGTTCCATCTTTTTCTCTTCTGGCGATTTAGGTTCTTCTACTTTTTTTTCAGTTTGAAGTAATTTTATATTTTCAGATTTCAACGTTATACTCTCTGCTGACTCAACTTCAACATTAACAATCTCTTCAGGTTCAATAATTTCAGCCTGTTGAAATGAACACCCTGCAACAAATAAAATCGTTGATAATAGCACTATATTTTTCATTATATTGTCTCCTAACTTATTTTGAGTCTATTATAAGTGTTTTCAACTTTTTATGTTGTTAAGGAGAGAGTTTAATTTATAATTCTAATATTTTTTTAGCTTCTTGCTACTCTATAGCCCTTTCTCTTTAGCATATAGTAAAATTTCATCTAAGTGTAACTCTCTATCTCCATCTTCATCAATCTCACAACTTTGACATAATTTACAAGCTGTTCCAGCATCAGTTTTATCCATTAGTGCCTCTAGTGTATTATGTCCTGCTTTTATAGCCTCCAATATATCTCCTAAAGTTACATCAAAACACTCACATACATTATAGTCTAAATCAAATTTTTCAAACTCTTCTATTGTCATTATAATTCCTTATAGTTTTTTATAATAATAGCAGAATATAATAAAAATTGTTTAAAAATGAGAGGTCACATAATTAATAATTAAACCCATCTTTACGATAACGCCCAACAGTCTCATGAACTGAAGAGGGAGAGGTATCTAACTGTAGAGGAAACTCATCTTTATCTATCTCTTTATGAGGAGGATAGCCCCTACTTGCACAACCCAACAGAATAAATCCAATAATAGAGACAAAAAATATTTTAAATAGATACATCATTTAACCTTTATAGATAAAGTTATCTAGTTCCCACGTTTAACGTGGGAACTAGGATTGATTTGATTTTAACCAAAAAATATGTGCAAAAAATGAGATTTAAAATATAATCTCAAAAACTGCCCCATCTTTACTGTTATAAACTTTAATAGCTCCTTGCATATTCTTCTCTATAATCATCTTTGACATATATAACCCTATTCCAGAACTATTATCTTTGGTTGTGAAGTATGGTTCAAAAATCTTATTAATATCTCTCTCTTCTATTCCACCTGCATTGTCGCTTACCGTAACCAGACGATGTCTAACCATAATATCTATTTTAGGAGAGCCAATCTCTCTTTGAATCAAAGCATCTTTTGCATTAGAGATAAGATTTAAAAGCACCTGTTTATACTCGTTTTTATAGTTATCTATAATCGCATCACAAGAGATATATAAATCAACCTCTATACCTTTTAGAGCATGGTTCATAATCTCTAAAACAGCTCGGCTCTCTTCTGCCAATGAGAAGCTCTCTTTTTGTTTAGATGGTGCATAAAAGTTTTTAAAATCATCAATAGTCTGTGACATAAACTCTATCTGCATATTGGCTTCGGTCACTTTTTTGGTTAAGTATTTTTCATCTAAAGCGTTATGTTTAAAGGCATCTTCTATATTCATAACTGTATAGGATAGATGTGTAAGTGGTTGTCTCCACTGGTGGGCGATATTTCCTATCATCTCACCCATACTTGCCAATTTGCTTTGGTGAACTAACATCTCTTTCTGTTGCTCTTTCTCATCGGCTATCATCTTGACCTTGTACGAGAGTGCCAAAGATAAAAGTATCGCCTCGATAGCAGAGCCAAAATATAGAGGGCTTACAATAAACTCACGCAACCAAAAAGAGTCTATAAAAAGTGTTATAATTAAAACTGTCCAGCCAATCAGATAAAATTTTGCTGGTTTAAACCCCTGTTTTAGACGGATATAACCCAAAAGCAGATAAGTCAACCCAAAAAATGGCATAAGAGAGTATTGAAAAGTCAGAGGAATGGTAAAAAAGTTAATAACTATATCTACGACTATAAAGGCTATTCCAAAGTTTAAAACTCTATCTAATTTTGGTGTATATTTTGAGCTATTAAAAAATGATTTAGCAAAAAAAATAGAAAATAGAAAAGCGATAAGACTTATAAAACCATAATATCTCTCATCTCTTGCTAAAAAAGAGTCTAAAGAATCTAAAATAGAGGTCATATTAAAAAGAACTATTGCAATAAAAAACTGCATCAGAGCGTAGTCTAAAAAGGCTCTATCTCTGTTATAAAAATATATCGCCCCATTATATAGACCTGCCATAATAATCAACCCCAAGACTCCACCCAAAATAAAAAACATAAAAAAGCCCTTATCTATATCTTGATAGAAATATTCAGCTGTCGATACAACCAAAAACCGATAACTATTTTTATAGTGAGTTGGAGCTATTTTAAAGTAGTAAACAGAGCTATCACGCCCCTTAAGATAGGTAAATTTAAGATGTTTCACATTACCCAAAACAAAATAT
>Ga0256826_1000104_pt1 | contig 42347 bp, 34 predicted proteins | sample CV79metaG_FD_185975 | JGI IMG/M metagenome (GOLD analysis project Ga0256826, IMG submission 185975) | Hydrothermal vent microbial communities from East Pacific Rise, Pacific Ocean - CV79 | ecosystem: Environmental > Aquatic > Marine > Hydrothermal vents | place: Pacific Ocean: East Pacific Rise...
TTATATTTTTATAGATAACAGTTTTAAGCCAAACCTAATGACAATGCTCATTTTATAAACAAAATCAGAAAATCACTGCCGAGTAATTACAAAAAACCATTTGCTAATTCAATAACAAAAACTATTTTTGTAGCATAAAAAAATAAGAGATATGAGCATCATTTCACGAAAAATAAACAGCCTGGAAGAATCTGCTACACTAGCTATGTCAAAAAAGAGCAGAGAATTGAAAGCTCAAGGAGTAGATGTGATAAACTTAAGCATTGGAGAACCAGATTTTAATACTCCAGAATTCATTAAAACTGCGGCTATTGAAGCAATTGAATCCAACTATACTCATTATACTCCAGTTGCAGGTTATCAAGAGCTTAGAGAAGCTATTTCTTTAAAATTAAAACGCGATAATGGAGTTGATTACCCGGCAAATCAAATCGTAGTTTCTACCGGAGCTAAGCAATCTATTAGCAATGTATTTACTTGTATACTAAATCCTGGTGAAGAAGTTATTATCCCCGCTCCCTATTGGGTTTCCTATGCAGATATAGTAAAACTAGCAGAAGGAAAACCTGTTTATATCCAAACAAAAATTTCAAATGATTTTAAGGTTACCGCCCAAGAGATTGAAAAATCAATTACCAGCAAAACCAAAGCAATCATTTTTTCATCACCCTGTAATCCAACCGGTACAGTTTATACTAAGGATGAATTAAAAACATTGGCAAATGTTTTACAAAAGTATCCTCAAATTATTATCATCAGCGATGAAATATATGAGCATATTAATTTTGATAGTGTTCATGAGAGTATTTCACAATTTAAAGAAGTGAAGGAACAAGTTGTTATAATAAATGGAGCCTCTAAAGGATTTGCCATGACAGGTTGGCGACTAGGCTTTATGGCAGCTTCATTAGAAATATCTAATGCTTGTGTTAAGCTACAAGGACAAACAACCTCAGGAACTAATTCCATTGCCCAGCGAGCTGCTATTAAAGCATTTCAAACTAATCCTAAAGAAAATAAAGAGATTCAGGATATGGTAAAGGCTTTCCTTAAAAGACGTGACCTATTTATTAGTTTGCTAAGTGATATCCCCGGCTTTGATATCAACACTCCTCACGGTGCTTTCTATCTCTTCCCAAACATAGAATCCTTTTTTGGAAAATCAGATGGAGAAATTGTTATTAAGTCAGCCACTGATTTGGTGCTATATCTGCTTGACAAGGCTAATGTTGCTCTGGTAACCGGTGAAGCTTTTGGTGACTCCACTTGCGTTAGATTCTCTTATGCTACATCAGAAGAGACTTTAAAGAATGCCGCAAGCCGTATTAAAAAGGCTTGTTCTTTGCTAAAATAGTCTCCTCTAAAAACAAGTTATAATAACAATTAATTTTTCTCACGCATTCATCTCATTGAATCTTCAGGTTTTGGGATTACAAATTCTCCATATTACAAAAAAATCCATCTCAATAAGTATTGCACTTATTTTTTAAAATACATTGTATTAGCCCAATATTTTTTGTATATTTGATATCACTAGCTAGGGCTTATTATAGCTAACAAGAACATTTTATTAAAAAAAACCAGCTCTGCGGAGTTAAAACCAATAGTCATGAAAATTGCAGTGATAGGAAATTATCCTCCAAGAAAATGCGGAATAGCTACCTTTACCGAAAATTTTATTCAATCTCTCTTAAGCGTCCAAAAAAGTAATCCAGAATACCATATTGAAATTGAAGTCTTTGCTATGAACGACAAAGATGAAGGTTATCCATATCCCGAAATTGTAAAAATGGGTATCAAGCAGCATGAAATGGAAGATTATGATAAAGCTATTTATTATATTAACCACTCAGGTTTTGATTACTGTCATATACAACATGAGTATGGAATATTTGGCGGCGTAAGTGGCATTTATGTTATGCAATTCTTAGCTCGTATAAAAGTACCCATCGCAGTAACACTTCATACGGTATTAAAAGAACCTAATTTTTATCAACGGCAAATTCTTTTTGCCATGGGACAAGTTGCAAATAAAATATTCGTGATGAGTCAACTTGCTACCAAATTTTTGAAAACTATATACAAAATAGAGAAGCAAAAAATTTGCGTGATTGAGCACGGAACACCAATATTTAACGCAGCTAATAAAAGTGTAGAACAAGAGAAACTTGGCTGGCAAGGTAGAGTAAACATACTTACTTTTGGATTATTAGGCAGGAGCAAAGGACTAGAAGTGGCTCTTAGATCTCTTCCAAATATTATAAAGAAAAATCCAAATGTAAAGTATACTATTTTAGGTAAAACACATCCTCATGTAGTAGCACATGAAGGAGAAAGTTATAGAAAATCATTGGAGCTATTATGCCATGACTTAAAAATTAATAATCATGTTGAATTTTTAGATCAATATGCCAGTGAGGAGGATTTAAGCACCTACCTTTCTGCTGCCGATATTTACATTACTCCATATCTCAACGAAAATCAAATTACCAGTGGTACACTTTGCTATGCAGTTGCATCGGGAGCAGCTGTAGTGTCAACTCCATATTGGCATGCAGCAGAATTATTAGCAAACGATAGAGGCCTTTTATTCCCATTTAACGATTCTCACGCATTAGAACAACATCTTGCTAATTTGGTCTCCAACCCAGATACATTAAAGAAATACCAAACAGCAGCCTATAATTATGGTCAAACCATAACTTGGCCCCAAATAGGAAAGGCATATTTTAAAGAAATAAAACAACTGGTAGATAAAACAATAATAATAGACCTGGATATAAATAAAATTCTGCTTTCCTGTCAACCATCTCTTTCTACGGATCATTTGGAAAGGCTCTCTGATAATTTTGGACTTTTGCAACACGCCAGATATATTTTCCCAAATTATGGCCACGGGTACTGTACTGACGATAATTCACGTGCATTATTATTTGCCTGCATGCAATATAAAAGCAATAAAAGTAAAAAAACACTTCAATCTATTGATAAGTATTTAAGCTTTTTAACATACATGAAAAATGACAATGGTAGTTATGTAAATTTTATTGACTACTCCAAGAAAAAACTAGAAAATGTGGGCTCAGAAGATTCTTTTGGCAGAACAATTTGGGCACTTGGATATTTAATTGCACACGCTCCCAACACTATATATCAGGATTATGCCACAGAATTATTCAATAATAGCATGGGCGTATTTATAAAACTAACCTCTTTGAGAGGAGTAGCAAATACAATGGTGGGCATTAGTTTATATCTAAAAATTCATCCTCATAATCAAGAAGTGAAAGATATTCTTTATCAACTCTCCGTGCATCTTTATAATTCATATTCCACAGAAAAAATTGGAAGTTGGCATTGGTACGAAGATTTACTTACATATGATAATGGAATTCTTCCTTTGGCCCTCTTATCGGCAGGCGAAACACTTAAGAAACCTGTTTTTATCGATATTGCAATAGAAAGTCTTCAATTCTTAGAGCGAGTAACACTTTCTACAAACAGGCTCTCATTAGTTGGAAACGAAGAATGGTTAAAACGTGGACAAAAAAAATCTCAATTCACCCAGCAAGCTATTGATACTATGGCTATGGCCCTAGCTTTCAAAAAAGCTTATGAAATTAAAAACGATGAGCATTACTTTGATATGCTTGAACTATGCTATACTTGGTTTCTGGGTAATAATGATGTATTTGTCCCTCTTTACGACGAACAAACCAAAGGCTGTGGCGATGGTTTGCACAAATATGGTGTCAATAGAAACCAAGGTGCAGAAAGTCTTCTTTCATGGCTAATCACCTATCAAGCCTATCAAGACGTGGCCAAAATAAAATAATATCAGCTCACAATACCCTTATTTCTTTAAACCAAAATTCGCATAAATAACTATCTTTGGGACTAAGAGTAAAGCTTTGAAAAAATAAATTGATGTTTTATAATCTTTTTAAAATATTTTAAAAACTTACGCTCTGTTAATAAAAATTGTTGTAAACTTGTGCGGCCATAATAAGTTGGAGAAATCCGAAATATGTACCTCAAACACAAATGTTAATAAATGACATATTATGAAGAAATTAAGTTTTATCCTCACACTCATTTTAGTCACTAATCTTGTAATGGGACAAGAAAAAGGCGGAAAATCTCTTCCTGATGTTAGTGTAAAAACAATAACTGGTGAATCCTTTAATACAGCTGATATTGAAAACGATGGCAATCCTATAGTCATCAGTTTCTGGGCATTATGGTGCCATCCATGCATTAAAGAGCTAACAACTATTGCTGATGTTTATGAAGATTGGCAAGAAGAAACAGGTGTAAAAATATATGCTATTTCCATTGATGATGCCAGATCAACAGCAAAAGTAGGACCATTAGTAAATGGAAAAGGATGGGAATACGAAGTATTATTAGACCCAAATGGAGACTTTAAACGCGCCATGAATGTAAACATGATTCCTCACACTTTTGTGCTAGACGCCAATAAAAATATTGTTTGGCAGCACACATCCTTCTCCGAAGGAGCGGAACTTGATCTCATTGAGATTATTGAAAAAGTTAAAAGAGGTGAAGATGTTTCAGAATAATTAATAACAAAGTTTTAGTTTTTTAGGCTGGCGAAACAATAATCATTTGTTCACGGCCTTTTTCATTGAAAAATACATAATAATTATGAGGAAAGAAATGCGAATACTTGCAGGTTTATCTATAATATTGTTTTTGTTTTCACAAACAATACAAGCCCAATCTCAAAATAAATATGGCCAAGTAAGTGGAAGTTTCCAATTAGATGCTCAAATGTATCAACCAGATAGCAATTTAGGAATTACCGACTCCTTAATTAATGGTAAAACCGTACGAATGAATGCCTTTGGAAACATCATTTATCGTTTAGGTAATTTTTCAGCCGGAGTTAGGTACGAAGCTTACCTTCCTCCTATGGCAGGCTTTGATTCTCGTCTTGAAGGGCATGGCTTTGCCAATAGATGGGCCAGATATAAGACTGGAATTATTGACCTTACCGTTGGTAATTTTTATGAACAATTTGGAACAGGAATGATTTTTAGAGCCTACGAAGAATGGACTCTTGGTTATGACAATTCAGTAGACGGTGTGAGACTTATTTTAAACCCTATGAAAGGTATGACTATTAAAGGAATATGGGGTACACAAAGATATTTTTGGGATACTTATGAAAAAGACGACCGCGGAATTATTCGAGGAGGTGATATAGACCTATTTCTTAACGATTTGTTTGCATCAATGAATGAGAGTAAGACAAAAATCACCTTAGGTGCCGGATTAATAAGCAGATATCAAGCCGACCTAGACCCTATTTATAAGCTCCCCGAAAATGTGGCATCTTGGTCAGGAAGGATGAACCTCTCACACGGTGGATTTTTCTGGCTTACAGAATATGCTCATAAAATAAACGACCCTAATGCAATAAATAACTATATTTACAAGGATGGTCAAGGCTTATTCTCCTCAGTATCCTATTCGCAAAAAGGGTTTGGATTAGCACTTAGTGCCAAATGGATAGACAATATGGGCTTTAAATCTGACAGAACGGTAACAGGTGATGCCTTATTTATTAATTTTTTGCCCCCAAATGCCAAAACACATTCCTATAGTTTATCTGCCATGTACCCATACGCTACTCAGCCAAATGGAGAAGCTGCTATACAAGCTACACTAAATTATAGAGTCCCTAAAAAATCGAAATTAGGAGGTAAATATGGAATGGGTATAGAAGTGAATTTCTCTCATATCCGTTCCATTGAAAAAACAGCCATAAATGATACCACTGCTATTGGTGAATCGGGAACCTTAGGTTATGAGAGTCAATTCCTATCCATTGGTAATGAAGTTTATTTCCAAGACTTGGGTTTTGAGATTGATAAGAAAATCAACAAACATTTTAAATTAATTGCATCTGCAGATTGGATTAAATATAACATGAATGTAATTGAAGGACATGTTGGAGAAGCCGATGTTGATGCTTTTGTTTGGGTAACAGATTTAAGCTATCGTTTCAAAAGAAAACATAGCATCCGTTGGGAATTATCGCAACTATTGACCAAGCAAGATCAAGGAAATTGGCTTTCATCAACATTAGAATATAATTTTGCTCCTACTTGGTTTTTCGCTATCATGGATCAGTATAATTACGTAAACAAAGATGGTCAAATATCCTTTGAATCAGAAAATGGTGAAGTTCAGGAAAGAGACATTAAAAAACTTCATTATCCAACTATTTCAGCTGGGTATACCAAAGGAACAACCCGCGTTTTATTATCTTACGGAAGGCAAAGAGAAGGTATATTGTGCGTAGGTGGAGTTTGTAGAGCCGTGCCTTCGTCCAATGGATTTAAAATCACAATAACTTCTAGTTTCTAATTTATAAAATGAATAAAATGAAAATATTAAATATCATCATAATAGCTTCCATAATCAGCATATCCTTACTATCGTGTGATAAGGTAGATGCACCCTACAAGGAAGAAGTAGAAAAACCTATTGATACAACAAATAAAATTCATAAAAAGGTTCTTTTGGAGGATTTTACAGGACATAAATGCATTAATTGTCCTGCTGCACATGAAATTGGGCACGATTTGACCAATATATATGGCGAAGACAACTTAATTATTGCTTCTATTCATGCAGGATTTTATGCCAGTCCACAAAATGCTCCTTTCGATTATGATTTTAGAACAGTTGCGGGTAGTGATTATGCTAATTTCTTTGGTGTACAAAACTACCCTATGGGATTAGTTGATAGAATTAATGACGGAGGAGATTATTTATTAGATGTTAATAAATGGGGTTCAACAATTGCCCAGCAATTTAATGAAACTGCCAATTTAGGTATTACTATAAATCCTAATTTACAAGTCGACAAACTGAGTGCCGAAATTAAACTTCAATTTGTTAGCACAGTAAGCAAGGCCGCCAGTATACAAATATGGATAGTAGAAGATAGCATTATTAAAGCGCAAACTACTCCTGAGGGAGATGTTACAGATTATGTACACAATCACGTATTGCGTAAGGCTGTTAATGGTACTTGGGGTGAAAATTTACCAGCAACAAACTATCAAAATGGAGACGAAGAAACTATTAGTTTTTCTGATTTCCAATTAGGATCCGATTGGGTTGCTGAACAACTCTCACTAATTGTATTTGTTTATGATAATGAAAGTAAAAGAGTTTTGCAGGTTGAAGAGAAAAAGATTACAAATTAAAACCTAAAAATAGGTTTTTCATTTTAAGCTGTTCTTATAAGATTCATTTTCATCTTGATAAACATTTTTTATCTTTGGAAGATTTATAAATCAACTTCATGAAGCAAAAAATCTTCTTTACTATTTACATTGCATTAAGCATAAGCGTTATAGGCGTTCAACTTGCTCATTTAAATTTTATTCAAATTTTTTTGAAACCTCTACTTATGCCTACCCTTATACTTGGCTATTTTTGCTTAATCAAAAATAGATTCAAAACATATGATTACTTAATTATTAGTGCTTTTGTTTTTAGCCTATTTGGAGATATTTTTTTAATGCCAAATATCAATATTTTTATGGCGGGTTTAGCATCATTTTTACTTGGCCACATTTTTTATTTGATTGCGTTTATTCCGGAAATAAAAAAACCTATCCTACTCACAAAAAAGAAAATATACCTTGCTATAACAGGGTTTGCTTTTTACTCTTTATTAATAATTTCGCTAGTTTGGAAATTAAACTCCATTTCGGCACCAATTACTCTCATTTTAGCAATTGTTATTTACGCAACAGTATTATTTTCTGTTTTCCTATCAGCTCTTTTACGTAATACTTCAACCGCAAAATCGCAACAATTAATACTTATTGGCGCAGCATTATTTTTATTATCCGATGGGCTATTAGCTTTTAATAAGTTTATCAGCCCTATACCATTATCGAGATTATGGGTAATGGGGACCTATACAGGAGCTCAAGCCTACATTATGTATGGCAGCCTTAAACGACATTAACAAAAACAGATAGGTGCTAATTTCCAAAGCAATCCTTAATAAAACCCGAATAAATTAGGCATAAGCAATGCATTTTTTAATCCTTCTAAATTATTTATCTCTAGCTATAATCCTTTAAAAAAAGCATCGCTCAATCCAATTATTTTGTACATTCGTAAAGTAAAAAACAAAACAACAATTTATGGAATCCAAAGTATATAATATCAGCGAATTACATTTTGAGCATAGGCTCTGGAAAAGTGAGATGAAAATCATTTTAGGTGAGCTCAATATCTATCAAGAATGGTTGGCATGCATGAGCATGAAAAGCAGAGAAATTGAGTATCAGAAAAAAATTAATAATTTCCAAAATAGATTTGATATTGAACGCAAGCACTACGACAGCTTTAATGACAGGATAAATGCACAAGATAGCTATATTGAATCTTTAGAAAAAGAAGATTTAAATAAAATATCCAAATCAACCATAGCAGATCATTCTAATCTTAGAAATGATATTAATGACGCTTTAAAACTATATAAAGAGCTCAAGGTAGACTATAAAGATTTTTGTATGAATTTGAGTTTTTAGGGAAAGCTGAAAAAAGCTATTCTTTATGAGGAAATGTCTTTTATATTTAATATACAAATTAGAGCTCTACAATAATGTTACATTGAATGCACACTATTAATTAAAGAGGCTATCAACAAACTCTGCTTTATTAAAAACTTGTAGATCCAGCATTTGCTCACCTAAACCAATATACTTTACCGGAATTTTAAATTGATCACTAATTCCAATTACAACTCCACCTTTAGCGGTGCCATCGAGTTTTGTTAATGCTAAAGCATTAACTTCTGTTGCTGCGGTAAACTGTCTGGCTTGTTCAATGGCATTTTGGCCTGTACTGGCATCTAAAACTAATAATATTTCATGAGGAGCGCTTGGTATTACTTTCTGCATTACACGCTTTATTTTACCGAGCTCATTCATTAAATTGACCTTGTTATGCAATCGGCCAGCTGTATCAATAATTACCACATCTGCATCTTGAGCCACAGCAGATTTCAAAGTATCGAAAGCAACCGAAGCAGGATCGGAACCCATCCCTTGGTTTACAATAGGTACACCAACTCTTTCTGACCATATAATTAACTGGTCAACCGCCGCAGCCCTAAAAGTGTCACTAGCACCAAGCACAACCTTTTTCCCCGCCTGTTTGAACTGGTAAGCTAATTTACCAATAGTAGTTGTTTTGCCAACTCCATTAACACCAACAACCATAATCACATAGGGAGTATCTTGAGGAGGAAAATTAAAATCTTTTAAACTAGGGTTATCATTCTCTTCCATTAAAAGAGCTATTTCCTCTTTCAACATAGAATTCAGGTCAGAAGTTCCTAAATATTTATCGCGTGCTACACGGGTCTCAATTCTTTCAATAATTTTAAGAGTAGTTTCTACACCTACATCCGAAGTTACAAGAATCTCCTCCAAGTCATCTAAAACATCATCGTCAATCTTTGTTTTACCAACAATACTTTTGCTTATTTTGCTAAAAATACTTGACTTTGTTTTTTCTAAACCCTTGTCTAGACTTTGTTTCTTCTCTTTACTGAAAAAAGAAAATATACCCATAATTATATTATTTAAACACTAAAAATGCCCTATCAAAAATAGATAAGGCATTAGTAAATTTTGAAATCGTACTGCAATTATTTTTTTGCAATCAGTTCTTTAGCAACAGCTAAAGGAACAGAGTCTTCTTTAAAATAATAAGCTCCTGTTTTTTCTGATTTCATTGTACGGATTACCTTAGCCCAGTCTTTACCAGCTGTTTGTAAGGTAGCTACTACTTTCTTAGCCATATCTTAACTCCTTATTTAATTTCTCTATGAATAGTCATTTTCTTCAGAATAGGATTGAATTTTTTTAACTCTAATCTTTCTGGAGTATTTTTTCGATTTTTGGTAGTAATATATCTAGATGTTCCTGGCATACCACTTTCTTTATGCTCTGTACATTCTAAAATTACCTGTCCTCTTGCTTCTTTGCTTTTCTTTGCCATTTCGTTTATTTTTTCAGGGCTGCAAAACTACTATTATTTTATCTATTATCAAACTGATTTCTGTTTTTTTTCTTTCATTATACAAGTCAATTAATATACAAGCCTATTAATACTCAATTACATCCTATATATCAAACACTTATACCATATTACCAAAGATCATTTTCTTCAAAATAATTTTTCTAAATTTGTGCATTAAAAATTTGTCAAATTAGATCCAAATAACCAACACAAACCATATATTATGAACAAAACTATCATTTTACTAATTACTATTCTTTTTGTCACAAACATTCAAGCTCAAGATGCTTTACTACAATCGGGGCCCATGGTGGGTTATTCAACTATGAAAGAAGTGCTGCTTTGGGTCCAAACTAAGGAAGAGGCGCAAGTATATTTTGAATATTGGGATAAAAACACTCCTCATAAAAAATTTAAAACTGAAACAGTTTTGACTATAAAAAAAAATGCATTTGTTGCTAGATTACTGGCTGACCAATTAGAACCCGGAATACAATATGGATACGCATTATATATAAATAATAAGATGATAGAACGTCCTTATTTATTGCAATTTGAATCGCAAGCTCTATGGAAATGGAGAGGAGATGCTCCTAATTTTTCTTTTGCCACAGGAAGTGGCGCATATATAAGTGAAGAAAAATATGACAGACCCGGTACACCATATGGTGGTGATTATCAAATATTTGAATCAATATACAACTTACACCCTAACTTTATGCTTTGGCTTGGTGACAATATATATTTAAGAGAAGCCGATTGGAACAGTAGAACAGGAATTCTACACAGAAACACCCAAGCCCGAACAAGCCCCGAAATGCAAGCCATGTTGGGAAGCATGCATCATTACGCTATTTGGGACGATCACGACTTTGGGCCAAACGATTCCGACAGAAGCTATCCATTAAAAAAAGAATCAGAGAAAGCATTTAAATTGTTTTTTGCCAATCCCAATTACATTTTTGATGAAGGTACAACAGGACAGTTTCAATGGGCTGATTGCGATTTTTTTTTAATGGACAACAGATATTGGCGTACACCTAATAAAAGAAGTGATATAGAGAAGCACCAAATATTAGGCGAAAGGCAAATTGAATGGTTAATGGATGCTTTAGTAAATAGCTATGCTCCTTTTAAATTTATTGTAATGGGAGGAGAATTTTTAAACCCGGCTCAAACATATGAAAGATATGCTCATAATGCCCCACAAGAGAGACGAAAAATTATTGAAGCAATAGAAAAACTTAAAATAAATGGAGTGATATTTCTTACTGGCGATGTACATTATACCGAACTTTCTAAATTGGATTTAAAAGATGGATATCCACTATACGACATCACTGTATCACCTCTAACTTCTATGGCAAACAAACATAAACTTGCCGAAAATCCATTACAAGTTGACAGCACATTAGTTACTGAGAGAAATTTTGCTAAAATCAATGTTTTTGGTTCAAGAAAGGAAAGAGCAATTGAAATTAATATATTTAATAGTGATGGCATTTTGCAATGGAAAAAGACAATAAAAGCTAAAGATTTAAAATTTAAACATGATTGATATCTGGGTGGATTAATGTTTTCTCCAATCACGAAATTTTGCATCTATTCTGTTATTCATGCATCATCTATAGAGTTCTCTATCAGAAATATCTAGTTTTTTAAAGATATTAAGCCCTTATTTGCAGCATCTTCAATATACTCGTAATAATTATTCTCGTACAGCTTTAACGACAATTCAAAGTATTTTTGTGCATTATCCTTTTGCCCACAGTTGCGATAAATTCGGCCTAATACTAATGCAGCTTCCGAAGCAAAATAATAATCAGTTTTTTCACCTTGTTTGACTACTAATTCCAATTGGTAAATTGCATTTTGCTCCTCTCCTTTTAATAATAAAAGCTTAGCTTTTAAGAAGTGATATTCCAATTGATAGGCAACTAACTGAAGTTGAGACTTTTTAAAACTCATTAAAATAGAATCAGCTTGCTTTACATACCCTCCACTCAATAACAACCGTGCTTTTAGCAAATCAACATTGGGAGTATAATCTAAATTGGCATCGTAAAGGGCTTCGCGATCTCTCTCGTTCACATCAATGCCCTCTTGGCGAACAATTTTACAATATGCTTTATATTTTGATTTATCATCATGAATTAAATAATATATGGCCAATTTATAGTTCATTTCCTTAAGATACTCTTGTTTATCCAAATTCTGAATATAACTTGAAATATAATACTCCGCTTGATTGTCTAGCTTTCTAAGCAAGACTTTCCCCATCAAATAACTATACATAATCTCAGTATATTTGGAATTCCTATTTTTTATTTGCCGAAGTGTTTGCAGAGCTTCCTCATTTTTACCTGTTCGATAATCAATATTAGTTTTAAAATACTGGTAAATAAATGTTTCGGTGATTTCTCCTTCTAAGGAATTTACAAAAACATAAGCGTCTTCAGGAGATTTATTGATTTTAGCTCCTAAAATAACAAATAAGGCAGATTCCATATTGATTCCCCTGATGTTCTTTTGAGATTCATAATTATCTTTCAATAATTGGGTACCATATTTAACATCTGAACTAACTCCAAAAAAAGAGACAGCCCATTTAACAAATGGTGGAATATTTGCAATGGCAATTTTAAAAAAACCATCTAGTTTAAGACTTTGTTTAAAGTTGGGAAATGTTTTTAAATTCTTATAAGTGTCTTTATAAGCTAAATAGGCTTTTCTTAATCCACTTAACCTTGCCCCCTTTAAAATGTAAAATATACCTAATTGTAGTTCCATTTCTGACTGACAAGCCAAATAGTAAGGAGAATCAATATCTTTACCATCCATAATATCTCGTCTATACTCATAATTTTTAATGAACAATTTATAATCTTCATCGTTTGAGTTAATTATGAGCGCATAAGCATCACATGTTTGCTCAAGATAATACGCGTAATAATTGTCTTTATTGGAATGTATTTCTTCAGCTAAAATCTGTTTGGCTTCGTCAATTTTTAAATCCATCAATAACATCCAAGCATCTTTGCAGTGATTATTAAGATTGTATTCGGCAAAAGAATTAACCGAAATTCCAGTACTCAGAATAAATACAAAAAGTAACTTTTGCATGAATATTTACTATGTTGGTTCGAGACAAAAATAATATTAAATTCATAATAGTAAGGAGTATAGAATATTTTCCTCAAAAAGAATTAGTAAAATCGTCCATTTATTCAATCAGAAAGGTAAAAGAGAAAATTGTATTTTTGCCATTCTAAATTACAAAATATATGAAAAAAGTATTCTTATTATCCTTGTTTTATACCTGCCTTATATTTATCCCTAAGCCATCAATAGCTCAAATTGTTTATACTAATATAGACCCTGACTCAACTGTAAATGAGTTTTTACATGGTTATGGAGTTGATTTTAATCACGATGACAAAATAGATGTGCACTTAACCTTGCTTGATAATGTAGGTGTATGGGTCATGCTTTTAATACCGGATAATAATACAGATGAAACATTTGTAGTCTACGATGGTGAAGAAGCTTCTATTTTAGAGAATGGTGACAACATATCATCATCATCCAATTTATACCAACTTGGAAGTGGTTGGGGAGGTTTGCTTTATGGTTATTGGGAAAACGATGGAGAATACGGAAATTGGGTAGATACTCAAGAAAACAAATATCTGGGTATCAAGTTTAATATTAATGACCATAATTATTATGGTTGGATTTACCTATCAACTGTCATTCATAATATAGATGATATGGAATTTACAATTCAAAGTTTTGCTTATAATTCTATGGCAGAGGAAGGAATTATAGCAGGAGATATGGGGCAAAACGTAGGACTTTCTTTTCCTCCTATTAAACCATTTTCTATATATCCAAACCCCGTTCAAAATAGTTTAATTATTGATCAAACAGAAGGGGTTCAACAAATAATTATTACAGATATTGCAGGAAAACAAGTATTTAAATCCAATAATTTAAATAATAATTCAATAGACACTTCTTCTTTAACGAAAGGCATCTATATTCTAAGTGCACAAATTAATGGTCAAGTTTATAAAAAGAAATTCATAAAGGACTAATCAAGGCTTACCGGGAAAATTTTCAACAAATTTCACTTTTACATCAGGGAAACTCTCCACTAATTGAACTTTTACATCAGGGAAATTTTCTACTATTTTCCATTGACCACAATCATTGGGAAAATTTTGTACCAATTTTATCTTAATATCCGGAAAACTCTCTACCACCTTAACTTTAATATCCGGAAAGCTCTCTACAAATTTAATCTTACCATATAAAGGAAAACCATTAAATGTGCAGTTTTCAAAATTTATCTTCTTTTCTGAGCTAACAGAAGTCACAGCACAAGCGTTTTGGCCAGTTTCAGGAATACAATCTGTTGGAGAAAAACCAATAATAGCAAAAACGAGGAGTGAGAATATAAATGGAATTAGGTACTTTATCATCTTCATTCCACAAAAATAGATAAATCTACATTAATAATACTGTTATGTTAGTGAATAAACTATCCAATTAGAGTTTATATACAAAGCTCATTTTTTTGGGAAAACACAAATTAAGAGCAATAAAAACTCGTTTTATAAAAAAAAGCAGCTTAATTATATTTAGACCGATGATAAATTACAAAATTTATCGGCCTTCGTTAATGAGCATATTCTCTTTATGATTTGTTATAAAAAACAGTAATACAGTTCATTATTAGCATTTTAAAACCATAACTTGTCATTGAATTATGAGCATTATTTAAAGAGAGTACAAATAGCATAACAGCTATGATTTATTTGCGCAAGGCAATAATTTTGCATGAAATAACGAAAACCACAATCATGAAAAAGTTTTATGAATTTCTTCTTATTATTATCTTACCATGGATGATAATATTTTGGATTGTCCTTTCATATAATAGCGAAAAGGATAGAAATTATTATGCAAAAGAGAAGATTGAGATCAAGCACGACTCCGTTCCGGTTGACCACTCAAAATTTAAAATTTTGCAAAAAGAATTTAAAACAGGCCCCGAAGTAACCGAAGCTTGTTTAAGCTGCCATAATGGTCGAGGCAAAGAATTTATGAAAACAGAGCACTGGAAATGGCATAAAAAAGACTCAATTCCAGGACGAGGAGTCTATGATTTAGGCAAAAAAAATGTGCTTAATAATTTTTGCATCGGTGTTAACTCTAACGAAAAACTTTGTTCCATGTGTCATGCAGGCTACGGATATGGAGATAAAAACTTCGATTTCAATAATGAAAATAACGTAGATTGCCTAATATGTCACGATGCTACCAAAACCTATCACAAATCGAATCCTTGTAAAGGTCCCAACTTACCAGGCTCCGGTGCTCCAGGCTTAGATGTTGATTTAAGTTTTGTAGCACAACATGTAGGGTCACCCAAAAAGAATAACTGTGGAAGCTGCCACTTCACCGGAGGTGGTGGAAATAATGTAAAACATGGCGATTTGGAAATGGGTTTACTTAGTGCTCATACAGATTTACACGGAGAAGTAGACGTTCATATGGGCTTAGGAAAAGACGGGCAAAATTTAGAGTGTATTGATTGTCACAAAACCCATGAACACCAAATTAGCGGACAGCTTTATTCCGTTTCTTCTTCCAATAAAAACCATGCTACTTGTACACAATGCCACACCGACAAGCCTCACACTAATAAAGTATTGAATGATCACTTTCGTTCTGTAGCTTGCCAAACTTGCCATATTAGTCATTACTCCAAGCTATATCCAACAAAAATTATTTGGGACTGGTCAACATCTGCTAAACTAATTAATGGAAAACCAATTTTTGATGAAGAGCAACCAGAACACAGCTATACATTTGATGGAGTAAAATATAATGATGTAGAAATAAAATATGATTCACGCCATGGAACAGCTGTTTACAAAAAGAATGTTCGTCCGGAATACGTTTGGTTTAATGGTACTGCAAATCATCATTTAATTACCGATAAAATTGCAGACACAACTAAGCCCCTAATTTTAAATCCATTATTTGGCTCTTATGAGGATAATGTACATCCTGGTGATTCAGCATACCCATCAAAAATTTGGCCTGTGAAAATTATGAGAGGCAAACAGCCCTTTGATGTAGGAAATATGACCTTGATCCAGCCCAAATTGGCCGGAAAAATTAAAGGAAGCCACGCATTATGGGCCGATTACGATTGGGATGCATCATGCAAAGCAGGTATGGAATATATGGGACTCCCCTATAGTGGGAAATATAGCTTCCTGGAAACACAAACCATTTGGCCATTAAACCACGAAGTATCCGAAAGCCAAGAGGCTTTACAATGTATAGAATGCCACAATAACTCAGATAGCCGTTTAAAAAATCTTGCTGGTTTTTACTTACCGGGCCGCGATCAAAACCCTTGGGTAGACTATATTGGTGCAGCATTTATTCTTCTCATTATCATAGGAGTAAGTATTCATGCTCTTTTAAGAATGACAAGCAATCATAAAAAAAACAACTAAAAAAAACTGTTATGAAAAGAGTATTAATATACAAACGATACGAACGATTTTGGCACTGGACTCAAGCAGCTTTAATTATCCTGCTTGCATTAACCGGCTTTGAAGTTCACGGAACTTTTGAATTTATTGGCTACGAAGAATCAGTATTGATACATCGTAATTTAGCCTGGGCATTTATTATACTAATTGTATTTACACAGTTTTGGAATTTCACAACGGGCGAATGGAGACAGTATATTCCTTCTACAAAAATGATGAAGGATCAAATAGAATACTATATCACAGGCATATTTAACCATGCTCCTCACCCTACACGTAAAACAGTTTATAATAAATTCAATCCTTTACAAAGAATGACTTATTTGGGTTTACGCTTACTCATTTTACCTGTGGTTGTTTTTAGCGGACTATTGTATATGTATTACGTGAGTTTTGTAAGCCAAGGAATAGTTGGTGATTTAGGTCCAATAGCGTATTTCCACACTTTTGGCGCTTTCCTTCTCATTGGCTTTGTAATTGCCCATATATATTTAACAACAACAGGACACAAACCTTTATCAGCAATAAAAGCCATGCTTAATGGCTGGGAAGAAATGTCTGATGAAGATGCAGAAATAGCACTGGAAGAGAACCTAAAAGTTGCTCTTATTGAAAGTAGAAAGAGCATTAGCGGTCATGGTACTATTGAGAAAGAAGGCATGTTTGACTCCGCCTTTGACGATGTGGTGGAACAGCTAGGTATTGAGTCCAATTCTATGCAATTGCGTAAAAAACTAATCAATTCAAATGTAGGCTATTTCCGTATTAATAAGGAAGGTTTGTATGAGGAAGTAAATGACATTTGGCTCAATCTATATAAATGCGTTGAAAAAACTAAAGTGATTGGCTCTCATGTTACATTGGACCGCACTCCTCAAGGCAAAGAAAAAATAATGAATTTGGTGAATGGAGTTTTAGCCGGAGAAACAATTACTGGTGAAAGAGTTCAACGAGTGTGCAAAGACGGAACTATTGGATATCATACTGTTTCAGCAACGCCTTATAAAAACAAAGACAATCAGATTTTAGGTTTGGAAGGATTTATTATCGACATATCACATCAAGTAAAAGCTGAAGAAGAATTAGAGAGAAAACTAGCCACTGGAGGTAAAAATAACGATTTTTACTCCAAAATGAGTTCTTCAAAAGATGTGGGATATTTTAAGATAGATAAAGATGGCTTTTATCAAGATGTAAACTCTAAATGGCTAGAATTATATAAATACGATACCAAAGATAGCATTATAGGAAAACATTTTTCATTAAGCCGTACAAAAGAAGACTTTAAAGCCCTTTCAACATCGGTTGAAAAAGTTCTAAAAGGAGAAACAATTCCTTTTGGTATCACACGCCGACATTGCAAAGACGGAACTACTGCTTATCATTCAATCACAATGACTCCAGTCTATAGCAATGACAATATAATTGGTTTCGAAGGATTTATCGTGGATAAAACAGATACCAAATTAGCTTTAGAAGAATTAAAAGCTAGCCAAATTTAAACTGAATAATTCAAGTAGAATCAATTTATTCAATTAAAGGCTCATTCTCCAAGAAATGAGCCTTTTTTTTTAGTATTTCTATGGGCAATTCCATATATTTGTTTAGTTGGAATTATACTGCTTTATGATTTAATCTAATCATCAGAAAAATTAATTCCCATACAAAAAAAACTAAAAACATGGGCTCACATAAAAATATTAGCATTTATTGCGAAAACACTCAAGTTGAAAAAAACTACCCCTTTGGAACCACTCTTCATGATATCATTCAAGATCAAATGATAGATATAGGAAATCCTATTTTAGGAGCTATGGTTAACAATACTTTAAAGGAACTTGACTACCTTATTTACAAACCAAAAACAGTAAAGTTTATTGATTATACCCATCCTGCCGGCAAAAGAATGTATTTACGTTCCCTTTCGTTTGTATTGTTCAAAGCAGCTTTGGATCTTTTTCCTGACCACCAATTAAAAATTGAACACTCCGTATCTAATGGATTTTATTGTAAACTAAATGGACATCCTAAAGAGTTATCTTATAAAGAAGTATGCCCTAAGTTAGAGCAAAGGATGAATGAAATTATTGAGGAGAACCTTCCGTTTGAGCGTGAAGAAATGAGAACAAAAAAAGCCATTAAAATTTTTGATGAATATAAACTCTATGACAAGTGTACTCTAATGGAAACCAGACAACAATTTTATAGTTCGGTTTATCGTTTAGATGGAGTTATTAATTATTTCTACGGTTACCTAGTACCCTCGAGCATTTTTGTTAAAAATTTTAAACTCATCAGCTATCACGATGGAATGTTGCTACTCCCCCCAAAACAATCAGACCCCAGTTCTATTGAAGAAGCGATAGTACAAAACAAACTCTTCGAAATTTTTCAAGAATTTAAAGAATGGGTATCTATTCTAGGAGTTCCTAATATGGGTCAATTAAATAAAGCTACACAAGGAAAAGGCATCAGCGAAATCATTAAGGTATCAGAAGCTTTGCAAGAGAAGAAAATAGCTGCAATTGCTGAAACAATTGGAGAAAAAAGAGATTTATTGAAGGTAGTGTTGATATCCGGACCCTCATCTTCAGGAAAAACAACTTTTGCCAAACGATTATCCATACAATTGAGCGTCATCGGCTTTAAACCTATTATTCTCTCCATGGATAATTATTTTTTAAATAGAGAATTTACTCCAAAGGATAAAAATGGAGAATATGATTTTGAAAGTCCCTATGCTTTAGATATTGACCTTTTTAATAATAATATGCTCGAGTTGTTTAATGGACAAGAAATTGACTTACCAAAGTTTTCTTTCACTACTGGACAACGTAGCTACGATGGAACCAAGTTAAAACTTGATAGCAATAGTATTATTTTAGTGGAAGGAATACATGGTCTCAATCCTATCATTTCCAAAATGATTCCCGATTCTAAAAAATTTAAAATTTATGTTTCGGCATTGACTCCTCTTAGTATTGATTCTACAAACAGAATTCCTACAACAGATAATAGGTTAATCAGAAGAATGGTTCGCGATTATCAACATAGAGGGTATTCTGCACAAGAAACACTTCAAAGATGGGCCAGTGTGAGAAAGGGAGAAGAAATCCATATTTTCCCATTTCAAGAAGAAGCCAATGTCATGTTTAATACTGCTTTACTTTACGAACTTGGAGTTCTAAAACCTTGGGCCGAACCAATCCTTAGAGCTGTTCCTCCCATTGCAGTTGAATACTCTGAAGCTCGTCGTTTACTCAAGTTTCTTTCTTATATTCTTCCCATTAACGGAAAAGAAATTCCTCCTACTTCAATATTAAGAGAGTTTTTGGATGGAAGCAGTTTTAAATATTAAATTGCAATAGGATAAAACAAGTGACTTAAGCTATATTTTTAGCATCACATTAAAATAAATAAATTGCTCATTATTAATAGTGAGACTTGGAGGAGTCCATATTTTATAATCTATTGCTAGTTTGATATTTTTATGTGGAATAAACTGAACTCCAAGTAAAGAATACGATCCATCTTTAGCATCATGCCATGGAAGTATCATAGCCTCAGTAACATTTGAGCTTACTTGATCAAAGCGCCCAAAAAGTTGCCATTTTTTTGTCATATTAAATGATGCAAATACTGACCAAACTGTTAAATCCTGATTATTTATAAACTGATAATTATATTGTTTTGATATCTCAAAACTCAAATTTAATTTCTTTTTCCAGTTATATGATAAAAAATTTAATAGAGTAATTTGAGATGCTGCCTTCTCAGTATAATCAGCATAGGCCCTATAGGTTAATCCTTTAATTGGTTTTATGGTAGTACCCAAAGCCAGTTTAAATGAACCATCCTTTTGAATACTGCTGTAACCTTCCCCATTTGTTATGGCTAAATCAAAAGATACAGCATTAAAAGCAGCATAATGTATTGCTGCGCCCAAGTCGGCACTACTCCCCATTTTTTGCGCATCGGTAACTGTCTTTGCAATATATCTATGTCCCCATATTTTTTCTTGAACTTTAAATAAAGTAGTAGGAATAATTCCAAAACAAGTCTTAATCTTTCCTTTTTCATACTGAACCAAAGCGTACTTAAAATAAGCAAATCTCTTTTTTAATAATTCATCAGACACATCATTTGGTGATCCAATATCCAAAACTATTTTTGCTGAGAAGTTCTCCTTTAAATCAAACTGGTATCCTAAATATGCTCGTCGAAGCACAAAACCCGTTGGATTATCACCCATATTTAATCCGCTATAAACATTGGCATAAAGTGTGGCTATTGGTTTACCATTAGAAATAATATTTTCTTTATTCGCTTGAGACCAGCCTGCTATGGATGAAATGATAAAAGCAAGCAGGATAAAATAAGATTTAATCATGGCAGTTTTTTGGCGAAGATAATAGTTACTGCAAATTTATTGTTAAGAAAACATTAAATCTCAAAAAAAAATCCCGAATCAAAAGAATCGGGATTTTCTGTAATATTAGCACTTAATCTACTGCACCAAAATATCATCTATTCTGATGGTTGTTGATTCAGTATTACTACCCACATATTTAAAAGCTATAGCAGCTGTTCCACTAAAAGCAGAAAGGCTATATGCTCCGGAATCTATCCATGCGTGGTCAGCATCAGCTTCCTGTGCCGTTGTAATATCGTCTATAGCGGTCCAAGTGGCTGTATCAAAGTTTTCGCCATTAAAATCTTCAGAAACCAAAATAGTGAATGGCTGTCCGGCATGTGCCCAATAAGCTTTAGCAGTTTTTAAACTAAGTGTCTTGGTCTCTATTGAATTTATTGGAGGAGTAATTAGCCAAACTTCCATGGCATCAAGGTTAGAGTTATAACCTGTAGCCTGTGCATATTTATCTTCGTTATAGATTTTACCTTTCCATTTACGATCGCCTACAACATTAATATTTGTCCAACCTTCAAAAGCAATATCATCAAAATCAACCACATTATTAAATTGTTCATCAATAGCATCAACTGGAGTTATTCCTCCTCCGCCGCCGCCACCGCCGCCGCCATTGGAGCTGATAAGGATATCATCAAGACGGAAAGAAGTAGATTCTGTTGCACTTCCCACATATTTAAAGGCCACAGCAGCATTACCACTAAAGGCAGCTAGGGAAACTTCACCCGACTCTACCCAAGTATTATCTCCACTTGTGGCATCGGCCATTGGAACATTAATTTCAGTCCAAGTAGCAGTTTCAAAATTATCGCCAACAAAATCTTCAGAAACAAGAACAGTTAAAGGATTTCCGCTATTGTGTGCCCAATAGGCCATTGCAGTTTTTAAACTTAATACTTTGCTTCCTATATTAGTAACAGGAGGAGTAATCAACCATGTTTCCATAGCATCTAAACCCGAGTTATAGCCACTAGCTTGCGTATATTTCTCAGTATTAAAAGTTTTTCCCTGCCATTTACGATCGCCCTGAACATTAACATTAGTCCAGCCTTCGAAATCAATATCAGAATAATCAGCAGCAGCATCAAAGTTTTCGTTAACTTCATCAACAGGAGTGATGGCTCCGCCACCGCCATTGGAAACGTCTATTCTAATATCATCTAAACGATATGATGTTGATTCTGCATCACTACCTACATATTTAAAAGCTATGGCAGCATTTCCACTGTATGCGGAAAGGTCTACTTCGCCAGATTGTATCCATGAATTATCTGAACTACTTTCGTTAGCCATAGTTACACTTAACTCAGTCCATGTTGCTGTTTCAAAATTATCACCAACAAAATCTGTAGAAATATAAACAGTCATTGGAGCATTTGTTGTATGTGACCAATAAGCCATAGCTGATCTAAAACTTAAAACTTTTGATGCAATATTAGTTACAGGAGGTGTAATCAACCATGTTTCCATTGCAGCTAAGCCTGAGTTATAACCGGAAGCTTGAGTGTACTTATCACTATTAAATGTTTTTCCTTGCCAAGCACGGTCACCTTGCACAATTACATTAGACCAACCATCTAGAGCAATATCAGCGTAGTCTTCTGCACTGTCAAAACTTTCATTTACAGCATCAACAGGATCAACTGGGGTTCCTCCTCCACCGTTACCACAACGTTCTCCGGTTAAATTTACTTCAGCCATATTCCTTATATATAACTGTGAAGTTCCTCTATAACTAGAAGCAATTGCCACTAAAGCTCCATTCCCTTCTGGGAGCAATTCGCCAGCGAAATTTGAATAGCCACTGGTTCTTACTACAGTTGCGCTGGTACAGTCTTCCAACTCACGATTAACTGTTTGTAGACCTACTGCATCGGCCCAAGTCTTGCCCAATTCACCATTTTTAAACTGAACTCCTATAAGTTTAACCAACTGACCTACATAGGCACCTGTATTGATATCGGCAATAGTAACTTCTTTTGGAGTCGTTATATTTCCTGCTGATATTCTGATAATATTATCAGTGATATCAACTGAGTCAAGCTTCAATAAATCATTATAATTTTGAAGTCGAGTTCCATTCAAGTATATCCGAACAGAATCACCTATAGATAATCCACTACTAGACAAAAGTGATATGCTAACACCACCAGTTGCGTCTTGGAAAAAGGCTTCTTTATAAAGGTTACCATTATCTTCACCCATGGTAATGAGCCCAAACAAAGACTTGTCTTCTGTTATTTTCACAGGTATTGTAGTAGCCTGAGCCCATAAATCAGCCACGGTAATTGTTTCACCAATAGGAATAACCGGAATAGGTGGAGTGTCAAACTCATCCTTTACACAACTATTGACTCCTATCAGAATCATTAGGGCCAGAGCCACACTTGAAATTTTTGTTATTATATTTTTCATCATTCTATATTTTTTCATCATTAATTAAAACCTAAAACTCAAGTTTAAATAATAGGTTGTACCATACATATAATAGTATTTATTGGCAAATTTATCTATATCTTGAGTATCGTATCTATACTGCTCATAACCACCTGTTACAATACCTGTATTATTCAATATATTATTTGCTGACAAATTGATATTGATATAATACTTATAATCAATTCTCCAGGATTTACCGATATTAGCATCCACTGTAACTGCACTAGGTAATCGCTCTTGAGATAATATTGCATCAAAGGAAGGATACCCAGGTTGCATACCGGCTATGGCACTCTCGGTTCTTCTATCAGGGTTGATAGGCAAATAAGCTCTATCGTAATAATTCACATCAAAGCCAAAGAACATAAAGAAACTTGTACGGTAGTTCAAACCACCAGAAAGTGCAGTTTGGGGCATACCTCCTACATAATAGTTTTTAATATATGCAGTTCTATTATCCAATACTTTTCTGCTATTATCTAGAGTGATAGTAGTGGTAGGACGAGAGTTATATATATACTCACCTAAAGCTGCAACAAACCTAAGTTTTAAACCAGTTACAATTTCAGCCTCAGCTCCTAATTCCATTCCCATATTTCGTTCATCAACTCCAGTCATATTATAGTTGACAAAATTATGCAGAGTCTCATGGTAGAAACTTCTACTCCATGTTTTATCACTAAATTGAGTATAATAAGCTGTTAATCGGGCATTAAACTTAGGGTATTTTATAACATAATTTAAATCTAAAGAAGAAATCTTCTCGTTAGTTAAATCATTTACTACTTGGTCTCTTGTCCTGTCAGAAAGATAAGCATCTCTAAAATGGGGCGCTCTGGTTTGATACATTAAATTAGCACTTAAATAGTGTCTTCCAGATATTTTATAAGTTCCACCTCCTTTAATTCCATAATTAATGAAATTGTTTTTGTCAGAATCTCCATAAGAATCATCTGGGAATAGTCCATTACGCATATGCCCCGTTCTCCAAAACTGGTCGTATGAAAGGTTTGCACCCACATAATAATCAATTTTGTTGTATTCAAAAGCCATTTGGGCCCAAGCTTTATATGCATTTACATTTACTGTATAATTATAACCAAATATATCACCTTCTTTTACTATTCTGTTAGGGTGGTTTAAATCGGACTGAGCAAAATTAAAATCGGAGAAGTCGCGAATAGCGAATTTATTTACATCTAAATAAAAGTCACCGCCCAGTAAATCATCAACTACGGTATATCTATCACCTTTATAATTAGTTAAATCAATTCCTGCACTTAGTACCATATGATCTGATAATCGAGAATTATAGGTAGATGTTAATTTCATTTGTTTACTATCATTTCTTCTGTCTTCTACAATATAATTCGATTTTTTCCCATAAACTGTATTTCCTTCAATCCCATTTGCATTCTTTACAATAGCAAATTCATCGGAGTTGGCTTGGTAAAATCTATCCCAATCTAATTGGCGATATGATTCATCATTTTTCCACTTATCGGCTAGCTGAGCTGCATACTCAGGATTGGTATTTTCATAATAACTAGGTAGATTTCTGTAGTAGTCGGGGCGTGGATCGTTACCGTAAAACCAGTTGAGCGCTGTTCCACCTCCTCTACCAAACATATAGGATGCTGTAGTAGTCAATTTTGTATCATCATTAATAGTCCAATAATGAGAAAGCATAATCATGGGTTTGTGATAATTAGAAACTCGTGAATTTCTAACTTCTCCGTTTTGATAACCCCAATAAGGATTATAATAATTTGAACCCGATAAATCATAAGCTTCTTGGACTACTGCAGTAGATTTACCTCTTTTGTTTGGTGAGCCATATCCAATAATCCCAATAGAATGTTTGCTATTAATTTTTTTCTCGGCTGATAAAAAATAAGCATAGGCGTTATATGATGTTCCAGCAATATAACCTTCTTGTGCCCATCTTTTGGATCCACTAAAAGTAAAAGCCCAACCATTAGATTGTAATCCAGTTGCATAGGTAAACATTGCTCTTTGATTATAAGACTTATTCAAATAAGAATAAGTAAATTTAATCGTTGGTGCAAAACTTGAAGCCCTTACAATCATATTGGTTGCTCCTCCAACTCCTCCATAAGAGAATTGAGCATTGGTAATACCGTTTAATACCTCACTATTCCGTAAAGCATCGTTAAGACCTCCCCAAGAAGACCAATAAACTCTGCCGCTTTCCATATCGTTTAGGCCTACTCCGTTCATTGACACTGTTGAATTCTCAGAGCCATAGCCCCTAATTCTAAATCTGGCAGACCCAAATGTATAGCCAGCAGTTGACACAAAAATATCCCTTGAAGATTGTAAAATCCCTGAGATATCCCCTGATTCTTCGTCCCCGTCTAGTTCAACCTGGCTAATTACCACAACGGAGGAAGCAGCATTATCCTGCATTGCTTCCAACCCTGTAGAATCAACTTTTACTTGAGCAAAAGAGTAGGCTGTAAATAATAGGAAGAAGAAAATCCATTTTATTTTACGCATATTTTTGATTTTTGATTTATCCCCAAAAAAATGGGGGCAACAAAATTAAAGAATTTAATCATAAGGCAAAGTTTTTTATGTTAAAGATTCAATTAAATTTGCGGTCTAATTATAAATAAAACATCTATGAAAAACAACCTTATAAAGCTTATTCAAACAATAGCATTTGCTTTATTGATAAGCTTATCAACCAGTAGTTTAGCCCAAAATTATGAAATTGTAGCCATTGGGTATTATAATTTAGAAAACCTTTTTGACACGATTGATTCCGAAGGAGTAAGAGACAGTGAATACCTTCCTAACTCGAAAAAGCAGTGGAACACTGAGAAGTATTTTCTCAAATTAGACCATATGGCTAGGGTTCTTTCTGATATTGCAACCGATAAAACACCTGATGGTTTAGCCATTTTTGGAATCTCAGAAATTGAAAACAAAATGGTTGTAGAAGATTTAATAAATAGAAAAGCGTTAAAAGACCGCAACTATCAGATCGTTCATTATGATTCACCAGACAGAAGAGGAATTGATGTAGCCCTCGTTTATAATCCAAAATACTTTAAGCTTACAAATAGCTATTCTGCTCCTTTTGTGGACGCAGATACTAATTTTAAAACACGCGACCAGTTAGTAGTAACTGGTTTATTAATGGGTGAGGAAGTTCACTTTCAGGTAAACCACTGGCCTAGTAGAAGCGGTGGCGAAAAACGTTCTCGCCCAAAAAGAAATGCAGCAGGAAAACTGGCTCGGTCCTTAGCCGATTCGCTTTTGGCAATTGATCCTAAGGCTAAAGTAATAATTATGGGTGACCTTAATGATGACCCCACAAACCAAAGCGTTGCTAAGTATTTAAAAGCAACCGATGACAAATCAAAGCTAAAAGATGGTTATTTCTTTAATCCATACATGACCTTAAACAGAAACGGAATAGGATCCATAGCTTATCGCGACTCTTGGAATAATTTTGATCAAATAATCCTCACTCCAGCTTTGGTTACCAAAGATAGATCAAGTTGGTCTTTTTACAAAGCCAATATCTTTAAAAAGCCTTATATGATAAACCAAGAAGGCAAATATAAGGGCTATCCAAAAAGGACACATGCAGGTGGAAAATTCCAAGGAGGATACAGTGACCACCTTCCAGTATATATTTACTTGCTAAGAGAACTTAAATAATGAAATATATTCAGAAATCTCTATTCTTTGCCCTCCTATTAACTCTAATTAGTAGTTGTGTCTCTCCTGAGGAAAAAGCTGAGGAGTTCTACGAACAAGGGAAAAAAGTTTTCTATACAAATGATCCCAGAGGAGCTTTAATTGAATTTGAAAAAGGACTTGAATATATGCCCAACCACGATCGTCTTTTATACGAATCGGGGAATTGTTATATGAATTTTAGAGACTATATTACGGCAATTGAGTTTTATAACAAAGCCATTAATTCCAATCCCAAATATGCCGATGCATACTTTAATAGGGCACAGTGCTGGTTTTATTTAAACGATAGGGATAAAAGCTGTGCTGATTTCTTAAAAGCTGATTCTTTAGGTAAACCCAATTTAAGCGATAAAATTAAGCATTGTAAATAATACCATAAGTATGAAAACCCACGAAAAACCAAAAAAAATTAATGTAATCACCATGGGCTGCTCCAAAAATTTAGTAGACTCGGAACACCTAATGGCGCAATTAGCTGCAAACAAAATAGAGGTTGTACACCAATCTGATGATATGGATTACGATGCTGCCATTATTAATACTTGTGGCTTTATTGCCGATGCCAAAGAAGAAAGTATAGAAATGATACTTGATGCGGTAGATGCAAAAAAATCGGGACAAATAGAGAAAGTTTATGTAATGGGGTGCCTATCCGAAAGGTATAAAAAAGAACTCCCTGATGAGATTGATGATGTAGATGGTTTTTTTGGCGCAACAGATGCTGACCTTATAAAAATTACCAATAGCTTAGGTGCCAATTATAAACAAGAATTGGTAGGAGAACGCATGGTAACTACTCCCTCTCATTATGCTTATTTAAAAATATCTGAGGGCTGTGATAGAACTTGCTCCTTTTGTGCCATCCCCAAAATTAGAGGAAAACATAAAAGCATCCCCAAAGAAATCCTTATCCAGGAAGCTATTTCTCTTGCAACAAAAGGGGTAAAAGAGTTGATTCTTATTGCGCAAGATTTGGTTCTTTATGGTATAGATATTTATAAAAAACAATGTTTAGCTGAACTCTTAAAAGAGCTTGTAAAAATAAAAGGTATCCAGTGGATTCGTTTACATTATACCTATCCTGCTAATTTCCCATTAGATGTTTTGGACTTGATGAAAAATGAACCTAAAATAAATAATTATATCGATATTCCATTACAGCATATCAACAATAGGATACTAAAGAGTATGAGGAGAAATCACGATACAGATCTAACTAGGAGTTTGGTTAGTAGCATGAGAGAAAAAGTGCCCAATATTGCTATCAGAACCACTTTTATTGTTGGTTATCCAGGAGAAACTCAAGAAGAATTTGATCAATTAAAATCTTTTATCAAAGAGAGTAGATTCGATAGAATGGGTGTATTCACTTATTCTCCTGAAGAAAACACAACTGCCTTCGATATAAAAGATAATATTCCGGAAGAAGTAAAAAATGCAAGAAAAGATGAGCTCATGCAAATACAAGAGAAAATCAGCCTTGAAATAAACCAACAAAAACTAGGTGAGGAATTCTTGGTAATTATTGACAGAATAGAGGCCGATTATTTTGTAGGCCGTACCGAATTTGATTCGCCAGAAGTGGACAATGAAGTACTTATTGAATATGAAAGTTGTGATTTAGAAATTGGTAAATTCTACAGGGTTAAAATCAACTCTGTTGATAGTTTCGATTTGTATGCTCAACTTGTTTAGTTTCTGATGAATTATCAATAAGTTTATCTTCAATTAATACAAGAATACTTTTTGATTATTAAAAGCTATACACTACAAAATTTTCTTTTATTGATTAGTCTTCACATCTATATTAAGGCTATCTGGTAAAGACCTAATTAAAACATTAGTATAGAGCATCTAAACCATACACATGACAATTTTCCTGTATTAAAGCATCCTCCTATATTTTTACAATAATTTAATTCTTTAACTTGCTCATTACAACAAAAAAGTGTATTTTTATATTTTATTTAGGACAAGGAATACCTAAATATATTTTCACAACAATTACACAATTATTATAAAAATGGAGAAGAATTCTCTAGTCTTATTGGTAGATGATGTACCACAAAACATCCAAGTACTGGGTAATATTTTAAAAAGCCAAGGATATTCTTTTGCTCTTACTACAAGCGGTAAAGAAACAGACGACTTATTAAAAAAAACTCTCCCAGATATTATTCTCTTGGATATTATGCTGCCTGATGAAGACGGTTTTAGTATTTGTAAAAGACTAAAATCCTTACCAGAAACTTCGCAAATTCCTATTATTTTTTTAAGTGCCAAACACGATATCAAAGATAAAATTAGAGGATTTGAATTAGGTGCTTCAGATTATATCACAAAGCCTTTTGAAGATGTTGAAGTAATTAAAAGAGTTAATAACCATTTACAAGCTAAACTAGATAGAGATAAGATTGAAAAATACAACCAAGAGCTGGAGCAAATGGTTGAACAAAGGACAAAAGAACTCATTATAAAAGAAAGAGAGAATATCCTTGCTCAATTTATGCAAGGCATTATTCATAATGTAAGAGGCCCAATGGCTAGTATTTCCAATGGATTGAATCTTGTAGACATGATGAAAGAAAGCCTGATGAACGATCCTGCCATATCGCAAAACTTGCCTGTTGAACTTAATGAAATTTGGGAAATTAATACACTCAATAATAAAAAAATGAAATCTCTACTGAGCGATTTGGATTCTATGCTGAAAAAAAGCAGAGGAGACCATAGCAATAATATTGAGATTATTGATTTGAATAAAATTATTGAACAAGAAATTAATTTTCTTCATGTAGACCTTGAGTTTAAAAACCTCGTAAAGAAAAACATTAGACTTTATCCGGAGCCTTTACAAATTAAAGTAGTTCCTGCCGAAATATCACAGATTATGCAAAACCTCATAAAAAATTCAATGGATGCTATGCATAATCAGCAATCCAAAACAATCTTTATTGAATCTGGACTTACAAAAGATGGTTGCTATTTTTCAGTATCAGATAACGGTCCCGGAATCCCTAAAGATATTCAAAATAGAATTTTTGACCCTTTCTTTACCACCAAACCAAAGGAAGGAGATTCAAAGAATAATTCGCCCACCGGCACGGGCATTGGCTTACAATTTTGTAAGAATACTGCTGAAGCTTATGGTGGAAATATCAAAATTGCCAATAAAAAAACCAAAGGTGCATCGTTCATTGTAAATCTTCCCCTTGAAGAAGACTAAGTTATTTTTTAAAGCGATAAAAGACAATTAAAGCCAAAAATACTGATAATAAAATACCATTACTTAAAGGGATAGTAACAGGATTATAAGTTCCATATACATTGATGCATAAATCCATAACATCAGCAGTATTAGCTCCAATTTTTTCCCAATTTCCTACTAGGCCGTTTTCACTTACCCAAGCTACGTCACTTTCAATAGCAGGGTCTGCGTATGTATCTATAAACTCCTCAATAGGAATAGGCCAATCGTAACCAGGAGTAGTGTATTTCACTTTTATATAAAAACTAGTTCCTGCGTTTAATGGGAATTGATTATCAATTGGGAAGGTATAAAAACCTGGATGTTCCGTGGTGTGAGGAGACATAACACCCAATAATCCAGATAAGGTACCGGTAATCTCGTCAAAATTGCTGTATAACTCCATTTCAATACTAGTGCCATAAGCCATAGCATAGGTTCCTATTTCTTCAATAAAAATATTATCAGTAGTAGTATATTTGCAGAGTGCATATCCTGTTTCCTGTTGGTATCCTGCACTATTATAATTACCCAATTCATCATATAAAAGAACGCGACTATCAGCAGAATATGCTTTTTTATTAGGGTAGTAGGCGTTATATTTAAGCAACTGAGTATCGTTATAACTCACATATACATAACCTCCTTCGCCCCAACCGGCTCCCCATGTATTTTGACATATCCATGCTCCTGTTCCTCCTGCTGTCACTCTGTTATCATCCCAACCAACAATATTAAAAACATGATTTACGGCATGGTTTCCGCCATAAAAATAAGTATTATCAGAAGCATTGAAGTAAGATGTATTAATATACAATAAAGACCACACAGAACCAATGTCCATCACTAATTGTTTAATCGTATTCATATCTCCAGGAGGATAACGAGCATCTCTAATAAAGAATGCTGCGGGTTCACCAATGGGACAATTAACTCCGGGTTGTGAAGTACCACCCGGGTATGGGTCTTGAGCTTCGAGTAATGGTCCTGATTGACGAGCAAAATAAGCTGCTGTCATCCAAGCATTCCCATTGGTTGATCTACTATCAAAAAAACCATGGCAATATTTAAGGTTATTATCGGAGAAATCATAAACTCCATCACCAGTCATTAATAATCGAGATTCCACTGTTGACATACTTGAATAGGCCCAACAACCACCGCTTGACTGTGTTTCAACCGGAGCCGTCATTCCTAAATCTCGTAAATCATAATAACCGGGAAGATTAACATTTTTTTGACTTTTAAAAGCAGCAAATCCTAACTCAACAGGGAAAGCAATACCACCAGTTTCGAAACCATCCACCCTCTCAACTTGAGTTTTATTGAGTGCTTTTACAAAAGCAGGGTTCAACTTATTTTTCTCTATATGTGCTGAAAACACAAGGGAATTCAATAATAAAATAAAACTTATGATTATAATTTGAGACTTTCTCATATTGCGGGAACTTTTAAGGTTTGTATCAAAGGTATAAAAAAAAGAGATGCCATCACCAAGTGATAACATCTCCTTTTTCCTTCTTTGGGAATATTCACCCCAAATACCTATTTATTTACTTTGTTTTTTAATCAAATTTAAAGCAGATCCGGCTTTAAACCATTCTATCTGATTTTGATTATAAGTATGATTCACTTTAATTTCATTTTTACTACCATCGGCATGATTAATGACAACAGTTAATTGCTTTCCAGGAGCAAATTCTGTAAGGCCCAAAATGTCAAAAGTATCATCTTCTTTCACTAAATCATAATCGGCCGGATTAACAAAAGTAAGGCCTAACATCCCTTGCTTTTTAAGGTTTGTTTCGTGAATACGTGCAAAAGAACGAACCAATACAACTTTTACGCCCAAATTACGAGGCTCCATTGCAGCATGCTCTCTGGAAGATCCTTCACCATAGTTCTCATCACCAATAACAATACTTCCCATTCCGGCATCTCTATAGGCTCTTGCAACAGCAGGCACTTCACCCTTTTCTCCTGTAAGCTGATTTACAACTTCGTTAGTTGCTTCACCAAAGTAATTAACAGCTCCAATAAGCATATTATTGGAAATATTATCTAAATGACCACGATATTTTAACCAAGGACCAGCCATAGAAATATGATCGGTAGTACATTTTCCTTTAGCTTTAATTAATAGTTTCATTCCGGTAATATTATTTCCATCCCATGCAGCAAATGGAGTCAAAATCTGAAGTCTGTCAGAATCCGGATTCACTACCACATTAACTCCACTGCCATCTTCAGCTGGAGCTTGATATCCATTGTCTTGAACAGCAAATCCTTTTTTCGGTAATTCATCACCTGTTGGAGCATCCAACATAACTTCTTGTCCATCTTTATTAATCAACTTATCAGTAATAGGATTAAAACCAAGATCACCAGAAATAACCATTGCTGCAACCATTTCCGGAGATGCTACAAAGGCATGAGTATTTGGATTCCCATCAGCTCTTTTAGCAAAATTACGATTGAAAGAATGAACAATACTATTTTTCTTTTCTTCAGCTGAACCTGCTCTATCCCATTGACCAATACAAGGACCACAAGCATTGGTAAAGATTGTTGCATTTAAATCTTCGAATATTTTTATTAAACCATCTCTGGCTGCCGTATATCTAACTTGCTCAGAACCCGGGTTAATACCAAACTCCGCTTTAGCTTCCAAACCTTTTTCAATAGCCTGTTTAGCAATACTGGCTGCACGTGATAAATCTTCGTAAGAGGAGTTAGTACAAGACCCTATTAGTCCCCAATCTACTTTTAAAGGCCAGTCGTTTTTTGTGGCTACCTCACGCATATCGCTAACAGCAGTAGCTCTATCTGGTGAAAACGGACCATTGATATAAGGACTTAATTCATCCAAATTGATTTCAATCACTTGATCAAAATACTTTTCAGGATTTGCATATACTTCATCATCGCCGGTTAAATTCTCTTTAACTTCATTGGCTAAATCAGCTACATCGCTTCTATCTGTTGCTCTTAAATAGCGCTCCATGCTTTCATCGTAACCAAAAGTAGAGGTAGTTGCTCCTATTTCGGCACCCATATTACATATGGTTCCTTTTCCTGTTGCTGATAATGATTTAGCTCCCTCGCCAAAATACTCAACAATAGCACCTGTTCCACCTTTTACAGTTAGAATACCGGCTACTTTTAAAATAATATCTTTGGGAGCAGTCCAGGAATTTAATTTACCAGTTAGTTTAATTCCTATAAGTTTTGGAAACTTAAGTTCCCAAGCCATATCGGCCATCACATCAACAGCATCAGCTCCTCCAACCCCAATAGCAACCATTCCTAAACCACCTGCATTAACAGTGTGAGAATCGGTACCAATCATCATTCCACCAGGAAATGCATAATTTTCAAGAACTACTTGATGAATAATACCTGCTCCGGGTTTCCAGAACCCAATTCCATATTTATTTGATACAGATTCTAAGAAATTATAAACTTCATTATTTTTATTATTTGCTTCTTGCAAATCTTTACTAGCTCCAAGCTTAGCTTGAATAAGGTGATCGGCATGTACTGTAGAAGGAACTGCTACTTGGTTTTTACCGGCTTGCATAAATTGAAGCAAAGCCATTTGTGCTGTAGCATCTTGCATAGCAACTCTGTCAGGGCGAAAATCAACATATGACTCTCCTCGCTTATAAGCGCTTTTTACCAAACCCTCATCCAGGTGAGCATAAAGTATTTTTTCAGTCAAAGTAAGAGGACGGCCAACTACAGTGCGAGCAGCATCAACTCTTTCAGCAAGACGAGAATAAACTCCCTTGATCATTTTTATATCGAATGCCATAGAAATATATTTTTTAGGTTTTTTTGAATAAATGTTAGCATTTATATTTTAGTCGCGCAAAGTTACAAAAATGCCTTATTACTAAGCTATATTTTGACTTTCTTCTCAATTAATTAGAAATTGTCTAAGTATTTAATCAACCATGTAAATAATAATGAGCCTCTAATATATTACAAAAATGAACTAGCTATCACAAAAGGGATTGATAGCACAGTTTCCTTAGCCAAAATCAAAGATTATTTCACTATTTTTGCAAAAAAGAGATTTATGACCGTAAAAAGAGCATTGAAAGACAGCATTGAACTAAAGCAAGAAATCCTGAATAATACTGAGATGATTCAAGATGTAAATATGCTGGCAAGTCATATTACTAAAAGCTTAAAAAAAGGGGGAAAAGTATACTTTTGTGGAAATGGAGGAAGCGCTGCAGATGCACAACATTTAGCAGCAGAATTAAGCGGAAGATATTATTACGACAGACCACCGCTGGCCGCTGAGGCATTACATGTAAACACAAGCTACTTAACTGCTGTTGCCAATGATTATAGCTATGATGAAATATACGCCCGTTTGTTTCAAGCTTTTGGCCGTCCTCATGATGTGCTCATAGGCTTATCTACAAGTGGAAATTCCAAAAACGTAATTCGTGCTTTTGAAGAAGCAAAAAAACAAGGAGTATTTACTGTTGCACTAACCGGTAAATCTGGTGGAAAAATGAGCAGCTTGGTTGATATGATTTTTAAAATCCCAAGCACAGATACTCCTCGAGTTCAGGAAGCACACATGATTCTTGGCCACTCTGTTTGTGAAATTGTAGAACAACAAATGTTTCCTAAACCATGACCAGCCAAGCAATTATCTTAGATCAAAGGTTTGCAAATCAGGAGGCAACAAGTCCATCTTTATTTAGTTCTATTTGTGGCCACCCTTTTCTTCACTATCAACTACTATATCTTTCCAATAATTTATTCGATCAAATTATTATTCTGTATACAGAAAATAAAGATAAATTCTTAACAGCTTTTGGTGAGGAATATTTAGGAATGAAATTGATTTACCTCCCCTATGATTCAGATAAAGGACAAAATGCCAATATTTTTTCTGCTCTTGAATACATTAGCAAACCTTGGTTTTTTATTTTTCATGCGCATCAATATTTTAGGCTGAACATAAATAAAGCCACAAATTTTAGGAGAATGAGAGATGCTAGAATTATAAATATTGGGAAAAATAATGACAACTTCTATCTAAAATCAGAGCTCATCTTTATAAATGAAAAAGGTAGAATTATCAATATAATTACCCAAGGGGAAACAGAAAAAACAGATACATTTAATACCGATACTTGGTTGGTGAACAAAGCAACTTTTGTACAAAGCATAAGCAGTAGTAAATTCTCGTCACTTTTTGATTTTTTTAGTGGCTTATATAAAGAACAAAAGATGTATTGCTTATCATGCCGACAGTATTTTATCAGAATTAATAATAATACAGATTTAGAAAAAGCCAGCCATGACTTTGAAGAAAATTATTTCTAATAAAAAATACTTATTTCTTGATAGAGATGGAGTTATTAATAGAAGGAAAATTGATAACTATATTACTCAATGGGAAGAATTTGAATTCCTACCAGGTGTATTAGATGCTTTAGATATTTTTGCCAAGTATTTTAAAAGAATCATCATAGTAACTAATCAGCAAGGAATAGGGAAAGGGATTATGAAAGAGGAGGAGCTCCAAAACATACACCAACACCTTATACAAAAAATCCATCATCGTGGTGGAAGAATCGATGCTATATTTTATTGTCCCATGTTAAGGGAAGCCCTTCATAATTGCCGCAAACCAAACCCATTTATGGCCGAAGCTGCAAAAACACAATTTCCCGAAATAAACTTTAAAGAAAGTATTATTATTGGTGATACAGCAACAGATATGGAATTTGGGAAAAACCTAGGCATAGCTCGTATTCTTCTCAAAAATGAATATACTACGAATGAGGACGAAATGTGGGCACAAGCATCTATTAAAAATCTTACCGAAATATCTAATCTTTTAAACCACACACCTTGAGTCAACAAGTTATATTAATAGTATTCTTAGGTTATACTTTAGCACTTTTCATTATCAGTAAATGGACAAGTACAAAAGCCGGCAATGAAAGCTTTTTTATTGGTGATAAATCTTCACCATGGTATATAGTTGCTTATGGTATGATTGGCGCTTCGCTGAGTGGTGTCACTTTTATATCTATTCCCGGCTTGGTTGGCGATGTTAAGTTCTCATATATGGCCATTGTTTTTGGATATTTATTTGGATATTATTTTATTGCAAAGGTACTCCTTCCACTCTATTATAAACTTGGGCTTACAACTATTTATACTTATTTACTTAGTCGTTTTGGAATGGCATCCTATAAAACAGGAGCTAGCTTTTTTCTCCTTTCACGAATTATTGGTGCTTCTTTCAGAATGTTTCTGGTTATTAATGTCCTCCAGATATTTGTATTTAATGCATTTGGGATCCCATTTTGGCTTACTGTAATTGGCTTTGTGGGCCTTATATTGCTTTATACTTACCAAGCAGGAATTAAAACTATTGTTTGGACAGACACTCTTCAAACTAGTTTCATGCTTTTATCTGTTATTATAAGCATTTATTTTATTTCTAAGCATTTACAAATAGGTGTTTATGATCTATACCAAGCCATTGATAGCGAAGGATTAAATCAAATTGTATTTACCAATTGGCAAGCACCTAGGTTTTTCTTTAAACAGTTTTTTTCAGGAATATTTATTGCCATTGTTATGACAGGTCTCGATCAAGATATGATGCAAAAAAACTTAAGTTGCAGAAACATAGGAGATGCGCAAAAGAATATGTACTGGTTAAGCTGGGCGCTTATTCCTGTGAATTTTTTATTCCTCACATTGGGAGCTATTCTCTTTTATTATGCTCAAACCAAAGGAATTTCTATTAGCGGAACAAGCGATAATTTATTTCCTAGTATTGCAATAAATCATTTAGGAATTGGAGCCGGAATTGTTTTTATTATAGGGCTAATTGCGGCAGCTTATTCTAGTGCAGATAGTGCATTAACATCTTTAACAACCTCTTTCTCTATTGATATTCTAGGAATTGATAGAAATAAATGTTTAAAACAAGAGGAGCAGGAAAAAATCAGAAAACGAGTTCATTTGGGAATGGCAATTATTCTTATTTTGGTTATTACTGCCTACCAGCTAATAAACAATCAAGCTATTATTACTGAGCTATTTACAATTGCCGGATTCACTTATGGACCACTTCTTGGTTTGTTTGCTTTTGGCTTGTTTACTAAAAGAACTGTTAAGGACCAGTGGGTTCCTCTTATTGCCATCCTTTCTCCTGTTTTATCATTTATTTTAAAAAAATACGCTCCTCTATTATTTGGTGGTTACGAATTTGGATTTGAATTATTAATAATCAATGGAATATTGATGTTTAGCGGTCTGTATTTTATTTCAAAAAAAAGTGAATTATGAAAATAGAAATTATTGAAGCCAGTATTCAGGATACTGAAATTATTGCCGATTTTCAAATAAAAATGGCTTGGGAAACAGAGAGTTATCATTTAAATAAGGAAACTGTACTCAAAGGAGTTGATGCTATTTTTAAGAATAAAGACTTAGGACAATACTATATTGCCCAAATAGAAGGCAAAGCGGTGGCTTCTTTGTTAATAACTTATGAATGGAGCGATTGGAGAAATTCAAGAATTAATTGGATACAAAGTGTGTATGTTGAATCATCCTTTAGGAGGAAAGGTGTTTTTTCTAAATTCTACAATTATATTAAAGCACAAGCCATTCAAAATAAGCAAATTGGCGGCATCAGACTTTATGTTGACAAAACAAATATACCTGCTCAAAAAACCTATACAAACATGGGAATGAATGGCAATCATTACCAATTATTTGAATGGATGAAAGAATCAAATTAAAACAATAATTCTATAAATATCTATCTTTGCAATAAATAAAATAATCATGAAACCTCAAGATATAGCTGGCCTTCGGTACAGTATTAAAGACAAAACACCTCAAGAAACAATTGCTTGGTTTTTAAGTAAATTTAAATCCAAAATTGCCTTCTCTAATAGTATGGGAGCAGAAGATCAGGTTATTACAGATATGATTTGTAAGATTGACAAAACCGCCTCCATTTTTACTTTGGACACTGGCAGAACTTTCCCAGAAACTTTTGACCTGATAGATCGAACCAATAAGAGGTATGGAATTAATATAAAAGTCTATTTCCCACAAGCCAAATTAGTAGAGGAAATGGTAAACAAAAAGGGAGTTAATCTTTTTTATGAGAGTGTTGAAAACAGAAAAGAATGTTGCCATATTAGAAAAATTGAGCCACTTAAACGAGCCTTCCAAGGTTTGGATGTTTGGATATGTGGTTTGCGTAGAGAACAATCTGTTACACGCACAAATTTAGAGGTGGTAGAATGGGATGCAAACAATAAATTAGTAAAATTGAATCCGTTAGCAGACTGGAGCGAAGATACTGTCTGGGATTATATCAAAACCAATCATGTACCTTATAACCGCTTACACGATAAAGGTTTCCCAAGCCTTGGATGTCAACCCTGTACTCGTGCTATTGAAAAAGATGAAGATGTTCGTGCCGGCCGCTGGTGGTGGGAAAACCCAGATACCAAAGAGTGTGGCCTACATGCCAAGTAAACTACATGATAATATTGCTTAAGTAAAGAGTTTAATCACTTGAGTACTATCGGCCATATCAATCAAAATAGCTCTTACTCTCTCTTGCCAAAGCTGTCCAAATAATTCCTTCTCTTCCTCAGTGGCTTGTCCCATGATAGTTTTTTGCATTAACATTTGCTGTCGTGGATCTACAGGAACTGCAGCTTGGTAAACCACTTGAACAGAATCTCCAGTATCTTTACGTGTAAATTGATATTGCCCTTGTATATCTGCGTCAAAATCCATCAAGGAATGCTTGATAAACTTACCAGCTATACCCTTAAATCCGGATATTTCTGTAGCACCAGTTATTTGAGAAAAAACCGAAGCAATAACACCTGTAACCCCTTCAGAAAAACTATCTTTTACAGAAATATGAATTTGACCTCGCTCAGGTAATGAATCGGGATAGAGATATTTCAAAGCTTTAAGCGTTACTAAGTAAGCCCCAGCTACCGTAGGACAACTATGACCTGCGCTTTTCACCACATCCAAATAACTGAACTCAATAATACCTTTTTCAAACACAGCTAAAAACTCGGAAATATCATCGTGTAAAATAATACTCTCAACTTGATCAAAAAATTTGGGATATTTCATTATATTAATATTTTTTTAGTTTTTATTAGAATTCCTAGGCGGTAAAGATAAAAGAATTACAATAAATATTTCTTTAGGATAGATTTAATATCATTCAGAGTATAGGGTTTAACAATAACTTCATTAAAACCATTATCAATACACTCTACTTTATGCTCTAAATTTGGGTTTGCAGTAATAGCAATCATAACAAGCTCTTTCTCATTGCCTTTACTTTTATTCTTTTTATAGTCGACAAGAAAATCCTTGCATTTATCTGCAGGGCTCAAGGAATCAATGAAAGCAATTTGATATTTACCTATTCGAGATAAGCTAAATAAGTGCTCTAAATTATTAGCAAATTTTACATCCATTCCTAACTTTTCGAAAAATAAAACGATTAAATCTCTCTTTGATTCATCATCTTCTAAAAAGAGTACTTCATGATATATGTCTGATTGTGAAGCCAGTCCTTTCAAGGATTGGGAACGTGAAAGAAGGTTCAATTCTTTAAAAAATATCCCAACATTTAAAGTCATTGTAAAATAAAAACAAGAGCCTTGGTTTTCAATGCTTCTATAACCAATATCTCCACCCATAAGCTCCACCAATTGCTTACATATAAACAATCCTAAGCCAATATGGCTATCCCTACCAATATCAGATTTAATAATACTAGTATCATCAAAAAGTACTTCTTGTACTTCGTTGCTGATGCCGATTCCTGTATCTTCTACTTCTAATCTGATCATCACCTGAGTTTCCAGATCCTCTATCAATTTAAGACGTAATACAATTTCCCCATCATTGGTATATTTAATTGCATTATCGAGAAAATGGTCAACAACCTGATTAATTTTATCAGTATCGCCCATTAAATATGATGGGATACTATCATCCTGTACAAAGCTTACTTTAAGTCGTTTAGCCTTAATAATTGAATCGTGTATTTCAATTTGTGCTTGAATTTCTTTATTCAAATTAAAAATAGATGAGGATATTTTTCGTTTACCTAAATTTAAATCTGAAACACTTTTTATTTGGGTAATTCTTTTGTTTAATACCTTAGCACTTTTGTTGATTAAGTTTAAAAGGCGTGCTTGGTCATTTTTATCTTTGGATAATTTTAATAACTCAATAGTTGAATTAATACTTTGGAGAGGAGTTCTTAATTCATGATTCAAGGATTGAACGAATTCATCTTTATCAACCAAAACTTTATTTAGCTCTTTTTTAGTTGCCCGAGCTTCTAATATAAACTCTTTTACCTGTTTTTGCAGATTGCTGATTACATTTTCCCGCTCATCAGTCAGTTCATTTATATCGTTTTTAAGTATGTTAAGTGCACTAAATACATCCCAATATACTGAGTCTTCTGCTATATTTTTTATAATATCGTTTTTACTGGTATCCCACATGATATTATTTATGGCCTGAAATAAATGATCAAGTTGTTTTTGTTGATTATTTTTAACCATGTTCAATTCCTCTGTAAGTTCTTTAACTTGTTCTGTTAAAGAAAGATCAGACTCTACATTTGACTTCTTGCCATTTTTATCTCCTAAAAAACCCTTTCCGTATTTATGCTCTAAAACCACATGTAGAGCTTCATCAAATGAATCAACAACTTTTACTTTGTAAAAACTTGGATGAAACAGTTTCCCAAATTTTACTACGGCTTTCATATATGTATTCAAACCAAAAAACACTAATAAATCAATTCTTTCAATGTTATTGGCAATATACTGTGTAAAATCTCTTCGGGCGCTTAAACTGGACTTTACAACTCTTGAATAGTCCTGAATTCGGTAATATCGCTCATCATTATCAAGCACTTTAAAAAGCACTTTATCAAACAGTACATTGGCTGTTAATGAATTATTATACTCAATATATCCAGATGGCCTCGAAACAAATACATTAGAATCTATCAAATCTATTTCGTAATAATAGCTCTCTTCCGGGTGTTTATAAGTCCAAGATTTATCATGTATTAAATCAAACGTTTTATTACCTACTTGAATTTTTTCCTTAACTATACCTGTAATTGCTGATAATCCGATAGGCATAGAATTCAATTTTTGTTTCTTTAATAAATCATTGGCTAATAATACAGCTGCTCCTTCATTATTTGCCTTGTACACGTTTGAACTTGATGCATTTTGTAAAACATACCTAAGAATACTGTCTGAAATCTTATTTAAACCAAAAACAATAAATGTTGTTAATTGAGGAGTTGATAATTGCTCTGCATTAATCCATTTTTTTACTTCATAAGTTACGGATTGGAATTCCCTAAGATCGAATATTAAATACAATTGGTATTCATCGGTTTCACTGCTTAGTAATAATATTTTGTCTTGTAAGGTTTGATGAGCAGATAAAGTATAGGCTCCTTTTAAGGTAATTTTATGCACATGGGTTTGCACTTGCGTAACAGTAACTGAAAATGATATTTTTTTCTCTGGATTTTTAGTAAGCATGACTCCTCAAACAAATATATACTCTAAACAATATAATAATTTTTAAAAGTACAAATTCGCTAGCAAACAGTCCTTTTCATTGAGCAAACTATACTGTTAATAGATTAATCGTTGAGAAATAATTATTTAGCGTTTAGTTTATACGCTCTATTTTAGCTCCTAAAGCGTTTAATCTGGTATCTATTTGCTGATATCCACGGTCAATT
>Ga0256826_1000105_pt1 | contig 42020 bp, 62 predicted proteins | sample CV79metaG_FD_185975 | JGI IMG/M metagenome (GOLD analysis project Ga0256826, IMG submission 185975) | Hydrothermal vent microbial communities from East Pacific Rise, Pacific Ocean - CV79 | ecosystem: Environmental > Aquatic > Marine > Hydrothermal vents | place: Pacific Ocean: East Pacific Rise...
CAGGCATCAACAGAGACGGCTACACAAGCCTGCCTAGAACACACGTTAGGGACACCAACAACGTACTGTCACAGGTCGAAGAGGGTTTAAGCTACCTTTACTACTCAACCCTAAGGAACGACAATGGCCTAAAGGACCCAGCAAAAGACAAAGCAACAGCCATTGAGTTTTTCAAAGCAGCTATATCACTTTTGGAGGCACAGTCATGAGCATGAAAGTAGGCAAAAGGACTAAGGCGTTCCAGGACTTCTTTACCCCTAAGGACGTAGCTAAAGATCTATTCAAACAATACAAAGGTTATTTAAAAGCACCTCCATATATCAATAAGATACTAGAGCCAGCCGTTGGTTCTGGTAATCTACTTTGGCCTTTACTTAAATCAAAGTACAAAGTTGATATAACCTGTATGGATATCCAAAAAGAGTACCTTAAATTCCTAGCTAAAAAGGCAAAGAAAAAAGGGTACAAAGTAACCACTGATAAAGATGGTTTATTACATATTTTAAACTAGAACTAATATACTTTATGGTATAATATAACATATAAAGGGTTATAGAGATATAACTAGCACTTAAAGGAATTTAAAATGGACTATAAAGAACTAAGATGGCTATACATAAACGAGGTGCGAACACAACTAGGAGTTGTTGTCGCTATAGGATTTGGTATCGCTAATGATATCAGTTCTAGATTTGAGCAACATAGAAGCTCATTAAAGAAGCATAATCAAGGTTATACACTACACTTAATAGGTGCTTACCTTGGGTACAACGATGACATAGTACAAGTTGAAGCATCAATGAAATATGACAAACTTGTACCTATAAAAAATTTGAATACAGACGGTTTTAGGACTGAAACTGTTGACCCCAAATATAGAGCAGATATATTCAATCATGTTAATAAGTTTATGTCAGATAAAGACTCCGATATAATAGATAATAAATATGAGTTGAATATGCTAACTATCAGTGGTATCAGAAAACCTGCTCCAATTCTTGTAGTTAAAGATATTATATCAAATATTGATATAATACCAGAGAGCATACTTATTATAGGTAATGACGGTTATGGTGGTTTTTCAATGATGAAAGAAGCTAAAGCTAAATACCGATTTGCTAATATAACTTTTGTTATTAGCGATGATAGTGCCTATGATGATGCTAAACATCAATACGGAGATTCAACAATGGTAACACTAATACACTCAGACTTTTTAACACATGACTTCAAAGACCAAAGATTTGATCTAGTTCTTATGAACCCCCCCTTCACTAAATTTGGTCCAAAGTTTATGGATAAAGCTATCACACTTAGCAATACCGTTGGATATATTCTTAGCATCAACAAACAAATTGAAAAGTATATAAAACGTACTAATGTAATTAAAGTGGTGAACACACAAAAATCTATGGACTATATGGGTGTGAACGCATGCGTAGCTGTGGGTATATACAACAAAGGCTTTTCAAATCCCAATAATATCAGGGGACTTCTTCTAGAGGGTATAAATAGAAAGACCTATGCCGGTCGAGAGACATTCGGCACTGCAAACGGCACAAAAGCACTAAACAACAAAAGTCTAAAAGGTTTTGTTGTATCATTTGCTAGACATTCTGATAAGTATGGCTCAGGCTATATTTATGTCGATGATGATACTACTCTACAAGACCTTATAGATGCCGGTCATGCAAGATTTTCTGGTATCAAGTGCTCAAAGTCAGAAGCTCAAGAGGCTTATGACCTTGCTAGACAATGCTCATTGCTAAACACAGGTAAAAGAACAGTAGGAACTTTAACCTATGATTCTGGCTACTTTAACGGATTTATACTATTAGGCTTAAACTAATATACTTTATGGTATAATATAACATATCAAATAAAAGGAACTAAAATGAACTTCAAACAACTTCAACTTCTCACTATGAGAAAGGCACAAAAAGTAAACCATATATTACATCTACTCCTTAGTATCATAACTGCAGGAGCATGGGTAATAGTATGGATACTACTTACAATCAACGCGGTGCTTAAAATCAATTGTATCGATGATAAGTTAAAAAAAGCAGAAACTAACCCAGCTGTACCAGCTACGATAGACTGCTTTAGATTATGGTAAAAGGAATGACATGAAAAAGTTTAAATTACACATTAAATGGAAAGACCCCAAATTCAAAGAGAATCAACCAATTTTCTTTGATACAGAAACATACAGAGACCCTACACTAAAGTCAAAAGCAAAGACATTGGTCTTCTACGGTAACACAAGATTGGTCCAGATGTGTCAGGGTGGTAAGGTACATATGTACGATATTATGGCTGGTGGTCAAAAGATGCTCGATGAGCTTTATAAATATACAAAGGGTAAACATTTTGTAGCACAATATGCGATTTATGATTTCTTCTGCCCTATGACTAAAGCACCACTAACCAAGCCAGGTCTAGTTGAGGATACTATATATATGGCTCGTCATGCATATCCAGAACTAGAAGCATTTGACTTAGGCGCATTATTTAAACATGTTGGACTAGAACCTAAAGGTGAAGAGGGTACATCAGATTGGGGTGTACCAGAACTAACTGAGGACCAGTTGTACTACGCCGCATATGATGTATATGGACTAGAGAAACTATATCATATGAAGATGATGGCTAAAGCACGTAAAATGCCTACATATATCATTGATACAAAAGCACTAAATTATTCTTTGAATTTTGCCTTTAATGGATTTAAGGTATGCCAGACTAGCCTAGAATCGTTCAAAAAACAAAAGATAGATGCTATATCAGAAGTGGTCAAAACACTCCCAGAATCGCTAAATGTAAACTCATCTAAACAGGTGTGTGAGTATTTAGGCACTGATGCAGCAAATGTGGGTGTACTAACTGAGTTATATCTAGATCAGCATAATGAAGATGCAGGTAATATCCTAAAGCTCCGTAAACTAATGAAACAACTATCTACACTAGAAAAAAAGTGGAGCTTTGACCGAGTGTATGCCAAGTTCAATATGTCTGGTGCTATATCAGGTAGAGCTACAGCATCAGGATTAAACCCTGATCCTAAGTTTGCTAATTGGACTAATCTACAACAGCTAGACCGTACTATGAAACCTGTTTTTGGATATGAAGAAGACAATGATTTATACTTAGTCGATTGTGATTTTCAATCTCTAGAGATCTTTGGTATGGTAGCTACATATAATGAGCCAATCATAGCTCAAATGATTCTTGATGGCCAAGATGTGCATACAGAGGTATCAAAATTAGTTGATCTACCTGGTAAAGATGCAAAGTTTAAAAGACAGGTTGCAAAAGGTATGAACTTCTCTATCGGTTACGGTGGAGGAGTGGAGACTGTACAGACATTCATTCAGAACTACGCTCAAGAGCTACTACCATATCATATAGTAGAGATGCTAAGAACCAAATGGCTTGAAAAGTTTGTCAATATCAAAAAGTACCATAAAGTAATAGCAGGTAGATTTAGAAATAAGCCTCCATTTATTATGGTAGCTGATATCATGGGTAGACCTATGAGAGCAGAGGGATATAACAAAGCTATCAATACACCAGTACAAGCCTTAGGCTCCGACCAAAATAAGATCGCTATTGATTATACATATCAGGCTTATCCTGATGCTAAGATCACAAACACAGTCCACGATAGTATCACGTTAGAAGTACGGGGTCTCGAGAAGGCCAAGAGAGTAGCATGGATAGTCAAGGAGGCTATGGATAAATCCTGGATAGATATATTGCCATACGCATCAGAAGCGGCTCAACCACTGGTAATGAACAATGTGGCTGAAATTACGAAATTATACGGTGGTGAGGTGTTATGGTCAACAGAGAACAGAAAACCTGAAACAGGGTTAACTATTCCGTCTAAAAATAAAGGGGAATAAAATGGAACTGTCAATATTTAAGAACAAAGGCGTCAACAGTGTAAACACTAGAGACTTGCATAAAGAGCTAGGTGTTAGAACACCTTATAGTAAATGGATTAAAAGACTTATAAGTGACTATGGCTTTATAGAAGGTAAAGATTATAGTATAAAGGTATACAAAAACTTCCTGCTCAAATCTGAGCAGGAAGATAAGGGCTCTAATATAAAGGCGGACAAATTTGACCACCTTTATATGGAGCCCCTTAAAGGCCAAGAGGTCAATAGAATCGATTATATAGCCCCTATAAGTGTAGCTAAAGAGATAGGCATGCTATCAAAGACACCTAAAGGTCGTGAAATAAGAAGATACTTTATAGGTATAGAAGAGCAGTATCAACTTCTTTCTAAAAGTAAACAAAAGAAGCTTAAAGCAAAGTTGGCTAAAAGTAAAGCAAAGTTAGCGGAGTTGGAAGTTGAAACCTATATACTCCAAGGTGAGTCTAATGAAGCTGGTTGGTATCTTAGAAAACAAGCTCGTGATATGTTTATGAGAGTATCAGAACAGATGACCGTACAAGAGAGTGTTGAGATGAGCAGAAGAATCAGAAGGCTTGTAAATCTACCTAAAGAAAAGGGTTGGAACCGCGCAACCGTAGATCAGACAAACAAAAGATATAAACTGCTAAAGGAGTATTTATGAGTAATCACGCAACATTAGGCCCATCAGGGGCTGAGAGATGGATGAACTGTACAGCATCGATAAGAGCTACACAGGAGTTCATAAAGAAGACTGGTTGGGTTGATGTATCAAGTGTATATGCAGATACCGGTACCTTAGCCCATTCTATGATGGAAGTGGCATTGGTACATAATCTAAACCCCGAAGTGGGGTTCAAGGATATGCAAAAGTATATCAAGAAGTACGTGGATTATGTGAACTATATCAGAAAAGGCAAAGAAGAAGATTACAAAGTGCATATAGAGCAGAGGGTAAAACTATCCAAGGACCTATGGGGTACCGCCGATACAGTAATGTACCATAAAGGGCACTTGCATATTATCGATTTGAAATATGGTCGATCAAAGGTAATGCCAAAAGAGAATAAACAACTGATGATATATGCCGCGGCTACTATAAAGACTCTATATCCCAACACAAAAAAGGTGACTTTACATATAGTACAACCTCGTATCAATAACTTCAGCGAGTGGAGTGTATCAGTTAAAGATATAAAGAGGCTAAAGAAGCTAGCTGTAAAACAAGGCAAAAAAGCACTAAGTGGTAAGGGTGCAAAATACAAGTATAGCTCTAAGCACTGTTTCTTCTGTCCGGTCAAGTATGAATGCAGAGCTTACGAGGTAGGCTCAAACCCTTTTAGTGATACTACTACTAAAGATTAATATAATATATGGTATAATATAAGGAGTCAGTAATGGCTAAGGTAAAGTATAGAAAAACTGCTGATACTCAGAATGAGTATAAGGTCAAGAGGTCATACATGATGGGTGAGTTCAGAATGTATGAGACTAAAAAGATTGGGGTTAAGCATAGCACTATGACTTATGGTAAAGTTGTGTTTAACCAATTATTTAAGGAGATTAAATGACCAGTGATATAAAAGGTGTACAAAAGGCCCGTACTGATGTGTACGGTGATTTTGGCGTACATGCTGTGGCTGTAGAGGAGATACTAGCCTCACTAGCCACAGTATACGAAAAGAAAGAGAATGTAGTACCAATACCTAAAGGATTTAAAGCCTTTTTGTTTTATGCTACAACTAAATTAGTCAGACTAGCTGCTACGCCTACTCATCAGGATAGTGCGTTAGACTTGTCTAGTTATGCAGAGCTATGGTTAAAGGAGCTAAAAAATGCTAAATGAGCTAAACTATCGGGCCCTTGTATCCGGGGTCCGAGCTATGGGTTACGAGCAAAGTAGTAGAAATGGTAAAACCACTGAACTATTTGGTACAAGCTTAGAGTTAGATGTATCTGATGATAAATTCCCCCTTATCACTGGTCGTAAGATGTTCCCAAAAGGTATCATTGGAGAAGCACTAGCGCTACTTCAAACTAACTGCACCCATGTTGATGATTTTATCAATAGAGGGTGTAACTACTGGGGCTTATGGGCAGAAAAAGATGGATCACTAAATCTAGATTATTCTATCAAAGATAAGATACAGGCTCTTATCAATGATATCAAAACTACACCAAACAGCAGAAGACATATCATTGATAACTGGAACTCAGAAAATGTAGAAGAGCTTAGCCTACCCTGCTGTCACTATAGTTATCAGTTTAATATTCAAGGTGAATATATCGATATGATATGGACTCAAAGATCCGCAGATCTTATGGTAGGGGTGCCTAGTGATATGGTACTAGCTACTATCTATCTTCGCTTAGTTGCGGCGGCAACGGGCTACAAAGCTAGGCATATCACTATGAATTTTGGCTCTACCCATATATATAGTGAGCACTATCTGGAGGCTATGCAGTATCTTAACGCCTCTATATCAGAGGGTCCTTGTCTCGGTATATCAGATAAACCCCTTGAAGATCTTATCAATGATGACTTTGAAATAATAGATTATAACCCCTCACCACGCTTGATATTTGAGCTAAAAGCATGATAGTAGCTACTATTATACTGGATCCCAACGATTGCTATATTGGGGACCGAGGGCTACCAGAAAGGCCATCATTTGATAAGACTTTACTGACAGCTATATGTACGGGACACGATATATCAAAAGAGGCATATGATATGCTACCACCTAGTATCAGAGGGGTCACAACCTTTGGTGCTAATAAGGTACCAATCACTATTAAAGAGATAGATAAAAATGCGGAATTACTATTAGTAGTAAGATCAGCAGAAAAGGTTGAAAAAGGTAAACAATTTAGACTTGATAATTTTAGTCTTATTGTTGATACAAAACAATTACAAATATACAGGAGGACATAATGAATGTAAGAAAATATATGAAATTTGCGGAGATTTACGCGTCTCAGTCATATTGTAAAAGAAAACAAGTAGGCTGTGTTATAACTAAAGAAGGTCGTATTATATCATCCGGGTATAACGGAACTTTAATGGGTCAACCAAATAAGTGTGAAGATTCTAAAGGTGAGACACTTAATACAGTGATACATGCTGAAGCTAACGCTATTATGTTTGCAGCTAAATCATGGGCTTCAATAAAAGATACAACTCTTATTTGTACCCTAAGCCCCTGCATTGAATGTGCTAAACTTATAGCAGGATCTGGAATAATAAGAGTTATTTTTAGAACTGCACATAGTAAGCAAGATGGGGTTGAGTTTCTTAAAAAAATAGGTATACAAGTTGAACAATTAAAAGAAGAGTCATGAAAGTATATGATAGAATAAAATTGGCTATGGCAGCAGCAGAGCATAGTAATGCAAAGGACCCCGTAGGGATCACGATTATATCTGAGAACAAGGTGCTACTCATATCCACGTGTAGCACTATGGAGGAGTCAGAGGTAGACCGAGCCGTAAGACAGGCTAAATATCAGTCAAAAAAACTCACTGGGTCCACCGCTTATATAACAACATTATGTAAGCCCTCACAATGGAACAAGTTACAAAACCTAGGTGTAACCCAATTAGTATATCAACATGATAAGCATGAATACTTTAGCTTATACCGTACCGTGGTAAAAGCTCTCTATTTAAAAAAATATATACCAGCAAATTAATGTATATTTAATATACTATATGGTATAATATACTTATCAAACAAAGGAGATAATATGAGTCAACAATTTATAGAAGGTTTTAGACCCTCAGCGGAACAGTTACAAGAAGCTACATTAAAATGGGCTTCAGATAGAGGCATCATACAGAATGGTAAGCCTATCACCCAGATGCAAAAGTTAGCATCAGAAGTTGGAGAGCTTATGGATAACATAGCTAAAAACAGAGATATCAAAGATGATATAGGTGACTGTATCGTGGTATTGGTAAATATAGCAGGTATAATGAAATTAGATATATCCGATTCTATAAGACATATCCATATGTACGAAGCATCAAGTTATGTAGATTTAGATAGAGGAGAAGAGTCACTAACCATACTTCTGAATATCGGTATGCTAGCACAAGATATAAAAAATAAAGACTGCTCAGCTGATATGTCAAGTGGCATTATAGATGTAGTTAGAGCGTTAGGTTGGCTTGTAAGTACGTACAAAGGTTTTGATTTGATCGACTGCTGGTTACATGCTTACAACGATATCAAAGGCCGTAAAGGTTATCTAAATGAAAATGGTAACTTCATCAAAGAAGGAGATGTAGAATGAAAAATATAGAAGAGCTAAAGCATCTATTAGATATATTATCAAAAGAGGTAGTTGAGACTATAGATGGTCTCAATGAAGAGACCAGAAGACAGAGAGCTGAGATAAAAAAGCTCAAAGAGTCAACTTCTGTAGCATCAGCTATATCATTAGATGATATGAAGGCCGCTACAAAAGAGAGAGAGGATGACATGGCTCTTATGGATTGTGCAGTAGAAAAAGATATGATGGATAACCAAAGAAGCTTTACAGAGTTAGGGATAGTGTTCTCCAAAGCTATGTATGATAGGTTAGCAGTTGAATCTGCTGTACAAGGTAAGGTATCAGCTGTATCCGTCAAAAGAAAGACCAAAAACGAGGTGCATTTTTTTCATAAAGATGTATGGGCAGAGGTACTAAGCTAACCTACATTTAATATAATATATGGTATAATAATATCATATAACCTCCCTGCCAAAAGGCATAGGAACCCTGAACTAAAATTGAACTTAAGGAGTTTAAAGATGGCTAACGAATATAGTAAGAAAGAAATGTATGCAAAAAGAGATGTACGTGGACTATTAGCACTAGAGCTAGATGCACTTGGAGAAACTGAAAAAGCACAAGAGGTTAGAGATTCAAGCAGATTTACAGCAGCACTTATTAGAAGAGTATGGGTTCCTGGACTAGATGCTATTTTTGATAAAGCTACTGCAGAAACAGTGGATACAGCTGACCAAGAGCCAGATGATGTATATCCAGAAGCAGTAGAAAAGCCAGCAGAGAATGACAATAAGATATCAAATATTTTTGATAAGGTCAGAAAAGCTATCAATGCTGGTAACGCTAAAAAAGCTAAAAAAGCACTAAAAGAACTTAAAGAGATGGGCATAAAAGGCTCAGAACTAGACAAACTAAAAAAACAAGTAAAAGGACTATAAAATGATATTCAAAAACATTAGAATCAAATCGGCATCGCTCACAACACCTAACGACAATGGTAAGTACCAGATTGTCTTCGCTATCGACGACAAAAAAGAGCATAAAAAACTAGTTGATTTCATCGATGAGGCCTGGGCAGAAGAAGGTAAAGGTAAACCTCGTAATATAGCTTACTTCGAAGCAGAGTCCAATGATGAGTACCCTGATGACCAAGATACTGGTAAGGTTATCTTTATAGCTAGCCAAAATGCTACAAACAAAGAAGGTACTAAAGAGTTCTCAGTCAAACTGTTTGATGCTAAGAACCAGCCTATCAAGCATGATATATCAGTAGGTGCAGGTACAATATGTAACTTCAGTACAAGTTGCTTTGTTTGGACCTTCAAAAAAGATATGGGCGTAAAGCTTAATCTAAATGGTCTGCAGATAGTTAAGCTTGTTGAATACTCTGGTGGTATGGGCGGTGACTCATTCGAATCTGGCGAAGGCTTCTCAGCGGATGAGTTTGCAAACGCAGATGAGGCACAAGAAGATGCACCAAAGAAGAAAAAGAAGAAAAAGTCTAAAAAGTAAATATTAGATTGGAGGGTGTCCACACCACCTTCTGATGTGGTATTTTAAATGAAAGGAGAAATTATGACAACGATTAAAGAAGTATTAGAGGATATCATATCTACTGGCGTGACTAAATACCGCTTAGCTAAAAATTTAGGGGTTGAACCCATCATGATAGATAGATGGATAAACCAAAAAGTTAAGACAATGCGTATGGATTGTGCTATAAAGTTACAAGACCAATATGACAAAAAGATTGATATATTATTTATAAGCCAAAGAAAAAATAAAAGAGGTTAAAATGGATGATACATTAAATTTACTATTGGTAGTTATAACTAAAGATAAAAGATATCTAAAAATAGCGTTACCTATAAAAGGTGGTATGGATAAGACTATCTATGATAATTATAAATATTATCGAGAATTCGAAGTATTTACCCAACTGATGTCCTACTTACCCTCACACATAGTCAGGGATATTGATTATATAGTAGAAGTAACAGAGATATATAGCATAATTGAAAGGGGTTAGAATGGAACTATATGACTATCAAAAGAAAGTAATGTCCAAGATGCTAAAGCGCTTGATTAAATATCAGGTTGTCTTTTTAGCCGGAGAGGAACGGATAGGTAAGACACTTGTCACACTATCCACACTAGCAGAGCTCAAGGTAAAATCCGTATTATTTATCACTGTCAAGGCGGCTATAAATGATATCCAAGAGGATTATATAAAGGGGGGATTTGACTATTATATTCATGTAACTAACTATGAACAAATGAAGAATCTAACAGGAGACTACGATGTCATCGTTTTTGATGAGAGCTCTAAATTATCTGCTTATCCTAAGCCGAATGGCCTTATTAGTGCTGGTGTTCAGCTTGTTAATAGGGTTAATCCTAGGTACAAGATTCTTCTTAACGCAACACCAGCAGTAGAAACATATTCTCAGTTCTTCCATCCACTAAGAGTGGTTGGGTTCTTTGATGGCACCTTTTATAAGTGGTGGCATACATACGGTATACCCGATTTATCCGTACGTATTGCGGGTGGTATGGTTGTTGAATCATATAAGAAGGTCAACAATAAGGCCATACTAAAAATGGTCAAACCTATCATGATTACATTCACCCGTAAAGACGCTGGATTTAAAAGGACAAAAACAGAGATAAAGTATATTGATATCAAACCCTCTAAGAAGCTAAAGAAGGCTTATAAAGCAATGGAGAAGGATAGTTTATATAAAGATATCCCAGCAGAAACAGGTGCTGCTCGAATGGCTAAGCTTCAACAAATAACAGGTGGTTTTATATATGATGAAGATGGCGCGCCTTTAGCTATATCATATGAGAAGCAGTCTTGGCTTGTTAAGAATGTGGACCCTCAAGAAAAGACGGCTATCTATTGTAAGCATACTTATGAAATTGAGCTATTAAGAAGTACTTTTTGTAGTATGGATTACCTCGACTTTAAGAAGGCTAAGTCAGGTATATTCGTAGCTCAAGTTAAATCTGGTGCTAAAGGTATTGACTTATCTACCGCTGATAAACATTACTTTTATAGTCTAGATTACAGTGGAGAAACATTTGTCCAAGGTATAGCAAGGCAGCACAACAAAAATCGTAAGGATAAAGTGGTAGCTCATATTCTTACAGTAGGTCTTATTGATAAAGATATAGCCCGAGTGGTTACCCAAAAAAGAAAGTTTAACTTAGAAACATATAGGAGATTACAAAAATGAGAAGAAGAAGACCTATAGATGATGCGTTTAGCGTAATAGTAAGACAGTCGGCAAAGAGAGCCGTAGCAATATACCCAATGATGAAGGCATCACCGAGAATCATAGATGCTTATGTTGAGTTCATAAAGGGTTAATATGAGTGAACAGGCGCTACAATCCAAAATCCTAAGGTACCTAAAGAAACATGGGTATAAATCGATTAAGACCATTATGGTATCGGTGAAGGGTACATCGGATATATTAGCTTGTTCTCCTACTGGTTTATATGTGGCTATAGAGGTCAAAGCTCCTGGTAAGATGAATACAGTATCACCATTACAAAAACATTTTATCAAAGAGATAAATAAAAGAGGCGGCCTAGCTTTTGCCACTGATAATTACAAAGAATTTATAAAAAGGATTAATAATGGCAAAGTTTAAGAGATGTTTACACTGTGATAAAGAGTTTGAGTACAAGCGGGATAATAAGCTTTTCTGTGATAACAAGTGTGGATATCGATATAAAAATGCAAAAGAAAAGAATATGATACGAGGAACAGCAGCTTCTGATGCTGGTGATTTACTCAAGAGGATAGGCCGAAGCCCATCGTACATTGATAAAATTTAAGCTAATTTAAAATATATATTACCATCTACCCCCAGTGTATTTAGGGGGTCCGAAGTCCCGGATAGAACGATTAGCTCATCATGAACCTTAGCTTTATCATCATCAGTAAAGGCATTAGTATTATTATTAGCTTCATAGAGACTCTTTATCTGAGCACTTGATAATGTACCACCTCCACCCGTACCACCTTGCTCTATCCATACCCCTGTATCCAGTATTGCTAATTTTTCAGTATCCATAGGACCTGTTTTAATATAAGCATAACCCCCCGCCGATTGACTGACTGCAGGATGTGCACTCTCCAGGTCCGCTAAGCTCTTATGTACACCTTTAAATAGGCTACCTTCTAATCCAGCAAGTTTATTTTTATCTTGGGTAGTATAATCCTCTTCCGATAAGCCTTTGCCATTTACACTATTTTCTTTTTTAGCCACTTCAGTATTAGCTATATCAGCCATAAGAGCTGCATCATAAATACCTTGCTCTATCTTGTTTAGATTTAATGCGTTTATAGCAGGGGCTACTTTATTAACCCATAGTGTCTTTATGTAACTCATTTTGTCTCCTTTAATTTTAACATGGATATATATCATCTTGGGGTGATAAAGAATCTGTGGGTACAAGTGGACATTTTTGTACTGACCCACTACTTTTATCCTCGATAATATCTAAGCTTACACTTACTGAGTATAAACCACCTCCCAATTCTCTAACAGCCGGTACCTTATTCATTTTAACTTCATATAATCCTTTGTAGCCATACACATTAAGTTCAATCTCAAATGGATCGGAACCTCTGCTTAATGACATGTAAAGGGACCAAAAAAGGATTATCTGATGTTGGTTATAGGTAAACCTTAGGCTAACACTTCTGAGCCCTTTTGGCACTCTTCTGACCCTAGTGCCCACAACCATCTGTACTCTACTAGTATTACTTGGTTCTTGTATAGTATGGTTTGGTAAACATTGACTAATAAAGTCAGAGTATTTTAATAACAATATATCTCCTTTAGCATGGATACAGTGTATCGTGTGGATATAAATTCTCAGTAGGATAATGAGGGCATAAGTTGACCCCACTCTGTATTAATGGATTCTCTACTTCTATTGATGTACTAATTCTGAATAAATTTAGTGCTAGCGTCTCAACCCGATGAGGTGTGTTAAACCGGGCCTTTTTATAACCGGTAATACCTGCAACACCAAAATCTATTTCAAACCACTTTATACCCTCATCGAGATTACTCCAGAAAGACAGGAATAAACCTAGTGTATGCCTATCAACTACCAGAGTAAAGCCCTGAATAATATAGCCTTGTGAGTATGTATGTTCCTCGGGGCTAAACAGCATAGCAGTTCTTAAGAAGTCTTGTGGTAACTTGGATATCGATAAAGTTGGGCAAGGTAATCCTGTATCTGTGTACTTAAGCATATATACCTCCATTATAATTGATACAAGATACTTTGTACTTGTCCCCTCTTTGCTTTACACTCTCTACAATAAACTCTCTAGGATTATCCCACTTTAGGTGTTTATATACCACCGTTATCTTATCTAGGAATTGTAGTGTAGCCCCCTCTATATCAGTATCAAAAGTTATACGAATACGCCTTGCCTTATCAGATTTATAAATATACTTCGCCATTTTCTGTGATATTGGCTTTGATGTAACGCCAAAGAGATTAAACTTCTTTGGATATATAGAGCTTGATGGGTATATCTCTTTCTTAATATCCCATGTATCCTTTTCTCTGTATTCCGTTTCTATCCCATCATTAGGCTCTACCTCTTCATCAAAGAAAAAGTCCACACTCATAGAATTTTTAACTATATTGTCTTCGTTAAAATGACCTACAGTAACACTTGAGGGTTCATCTTTTTTAAGTATAAGTTTTAAGCCAGTTGGAAATATGTGATATCCTTGGGCTTTGGTTACCATCATCATTTGATCAAATAAAGTTCGGGCATTATCGAATGAACCATTCACTTTGGCTGCTGTACCTATATTAAAATCACAATCACTAGCGGGTAGTCTAGCTCCGTATATTTTATTGGTATACATATCCAATAATACACTCTTCATATCATTAGGTACATCTTTGCGGGTAGTGATAACGTTAATCTTATTAGCTGCTCCCCCTGATATAGCATTGGTAGCTTTTAATCTTATAGCTAGTATAGTTGTATCCCCATAATCTCTCACCTTGTTTTTATATAGTAGTTTTACCCTTATAACCGTTATATTACTCGGTCTCTTTGAGTTATTATGAAAGTTTGTATCTGTGGTTTTTGTTATTTGTACCCTTGTAACTTTACTACCCGTAGGGATAGTTATTCGGTAAGACTTTCTCAAGGGCGTGGGGTCAGCATGCACCTCATCATAGGAATATTTTGTTGTTCGCCCGTTTAGTACTATAGCAATAGTGAATGTCACATGGGCATTAATATAATCTCCATTGTTATTAATCCTATATATACCTCGCGGGAATAAAAGGTCAACTTCAATATATTGTATACCTGACTCATTATTAAGATTAATTATTTGGGCATTTTTAATTGTATTACCCTCTTTAGTCGCATCAAGAGGTATATTTTGAGGGGTAGCTAGTACTTTTATAACATCATTGCCACCAAAAGCGCTATCCGCTAAATTATTCCAGTGATGTTTATTTAATACTTTATATTCTACTAGGTTACTTGCAAGGTCCTGCTTTTCTATATATAATTTATCTACACTCATTGTACCTTGACCCAACATGAGGTATTGATATACATACTGGATATTATCTATATATTTTACATAAGGGGCACACACAGCAGCAGGATACATTCTAACTGTACCGTAAGTAACAGGAATAACCGAACCTATTTTAGATGAGTTCGAACCACCATTTAAATTATATACTGCTGAGGGTTGCTTACCTTCCTCAAAGTCTATTTCTTCAGGTCCAAATAATTTATTTGATATCCATTGTAGCGCCATTGCTATAGCTGCATTAGCCAAGGCGGTGACAAACCATCCACCGATGAGCCCTACAGGTAAATTAGGGTGGGTGAGCAGCACGATAATATCATTTGGCTTCAGGGTGTCATTAGTGGTGGTTAGTTTATTATTCACATATATTTTAGTAGGTTTGCCAAATCCATCTGGATACTCAACATCTAAAAAGTCACCAATAGTATTATACGATGCCTCTGTTATTATCTGTCTATTTTCAGGCTTCATAACATCGGTTTTAATAAATACCATCACTATCCTTTAAATCGTAATATTTTATTATACCATAAGTCATATTTATTTGGGCTATCCTATCCCATTTGACTCGTGGTTTGTCCGCGTGATATATCCCCCTATTATAATATATACCTATATGTGATTCACCCATCAATGCTATACAGCCTTCTGTAGGCTCTGGTAGTTCAACATATGTTTCTATATTATCTTTGACGATATCCTTAGCTCTGTCTAATACTACTGCTATAGTAGGTACATTAGAATAGCAAGACTCAATGAGAGTCCAACAGTTAAAAGAGCTAGGGTCAAAAGGATGACCTACAAAATCATTGGGATGAGTCTTTAGCTTTAGCTTCAGCTTCATCATACGAATAACCCTGGGAATGACTGGTCATATATACTATCTTTGCCTGTTGGAAATTTACGAGCAAATAGGTCCGTCCTATTAGCTTTACATGTTATCTGGGTATCAGATACCTGGACACTAGTTATATATAATGTAATAGGGTGTATCTGTGATGTAGCTTCTCCTTCAATAAATACCCGATAGGTACACTTAATAGACTCAGTAGGCTTAAGTGCTGCTTGGTTTATCTTATCAGTTACATCAGGTAATACATTAGCAAGCGTTATTGATATAGTCTGCTGTTTCTCACCTACTTCTGGTATCTCTAATTTGAAGGGATATGCACTATACACATTACCTTCAAATATATGGTCCTTCTCATCTCTAATAATATACAGATGACCAAATTTACTATGGTATAACTCAAGCGCATCATAGTATCGGGTGTCATCTTTATATTGATAACATTCTTTTAATTTAGGTGTCATATTTATCCTTTAGCTAGTGCATATCTAGATTCAAATGCTCCTGGTAATATACCAGAACCAGAAGCTATATCTGCAGCTATTTTACCTATTATTATATCGATGGTTCCTCGCTGGTCCTGCTGTATATCAACGGATTCACTTGAGTTGTTTATAACATTCACATTCACAGGAGAGGATTCTACTTTAACACCTAAGTCACCACCTGATGTTCTGGATACCGGCATAATAGCCTCTGGTCCTCTTTCACCCATAAGTGCTGGTCTGCCTCCGTTAGAGAACATTGTAGGTGAGTTAACTATACCGCCTTGAGCAAACATACCTCCGCTAAACCCTTTAAATACACTACCTAAAAAACCATTGAATAACTGGCTCATAGCTAACTTCATTATCATTTTAGCTACATCAGCTAACATAGACCTCATAGCCTCTTTAAATGATTTGGTCTTATCCACGATGGATAATAAAGCATCACCAAATCCCTGTTCAAGTCTACTTTGTATACCCTTGTATAATTGACCCAATTCTCGTACTGACTCACTTACTGCTTTATTGGCTGCTTTAGCTTTACCACCAGCTCCACTGGCTGCATTACCTACATCCTGTATAGCTCCAGCTAAATTCTTAGTTGGTTGTAAGGTTCTAGTAGCTGTGCTTGCTGCATCTGATGTTTTAGCTTCATAAGCCGTCATCTTAGCGACTGAAGCATCAACTGTATCGGAGAGATTACTGAGTGTTGAGTCAAACTGCATATTCTGTACGTCTAAATTGATTATAGCATCACGAGCATTTTGTACTGCAGGAACATAAAAATCTTTCATTTCTTGGGCTGTTCTTTTAAACCAAGAAGTGCCCGATGGGCGTGTATCCAGTGACCCAATAGCGGTACCTATCATAGAGCCCATCTTAGCACCTACGCCTTTTACGGCTTGGCCTAGCATAGCTATACCATTCATAGCTTTATTAAGGACCCCTATTAATGATAATACGGCATTAATAACACTACCTATAGAGGATATAGCACCTTTAGCAAATGAAGCCATTCCGCCTTTGAATGCATTAGCCGCCTCAACCCCATTAATACCTATAACATGTGATAGTTCATTCATAGCATTTTTAACTACATCGTAAGCACCACTCATTAGAGTAGAGTTCATTACGGAGAATGCCTCATTGAGGTTAGAACTAGCTACCCTCATTGTATCGGCTTGTATACCTGATTCTTTTAGTTTTTCTTTAAGGTAAGCTGCTCTATCACCAGCCGCTGCTAATCCTTCTTTAGTTATCCCTAATGACTGCATCATTCTACCAAATGCAGAGTTAGCTACCCATACACCGGAGGCTAATCCATCTATACCTGATAATAATTCGTTTGAATCCATCTGAAAGTTAGTAGCACTATTTGAAGCCAATTTCATTATTTCGACTTGGTCATTCATAGATATATTAAACTGGTCCATTGCTGGTTTAGCCATACTAAATGCAGTTACTAGTTCATTCATACCCATAGCGGTATCTGGTAATACTGCTGATATATTGGATAGCGTATCGGTGGCCATTTTGGATACTATTTCATTTCGCTCTTGGACTGATACCATTTCACCTAATGTATCTTGATATGATACAGTGGTTCTAATCATCGCTTCAAGTGAACCTCTGGCATCTTCCATTGATGCTTTATAATTAAACCCTGACCTGGCCATTAACCCTAATGATGAACCTACTGTCACAGCAGCAGTTTTAAATGCAAGACCAAGAGAAGCATTAATTATACTCCTCATCCCGGCGACTGTCTTCTTCATTTTAGACATTGATTGGTTTACTGCACTTTCAGCCTTCTTTAATCCAGCCTTTAATTCAGACCCATCAACTTTAAAGTCGACCTCAATGGTTTTTTCTATATTATCAGCCATATTATCCTCCTAGTGGTGTAGCTATAGCAGCAAAGCTATCGAACATAGATTGAGCGTCATTACCAAGATTCTTACCTTTAGACTCATTGTCTTTTTGTACAAAGTACTGTGACCATTGATGTAACTCTACCATGGTCATCGTGTTATCCAACTGTTTAACAGTCATGCCTAGTTCGAGTGCTAACCCGAATCTAAACATTTCTGTGTCAGTTAGTTTCCCTGACCACCGCCCTGAATGATAGTAAACATCTCAGTGATTTCAGTCAACCTTGATGAGGGTAAACCTTGTAACTCTTCGAAAGTCATATTAGAACCAGCCGCTACAATTTTACTTTGATACTCTACAGCCTCTTTAAAAGGTATAGACTCTATATTCTGTATATCATAACCCTCTGATGCTTCTAAAAACTCTGCTACTGTCAACTCTCTTAATTCTCTATCTAAAAATTTATTTATTTTTTTAACTGCCATTTTTTTATTCCTTGTAATAAAATTATGGGCTCAGAATAGAACCTACCTTCAAGGCGATAGGTTCAATTCTAAGCCCTTTTGGACCATACCTATATGGTTATATAGGTACAGTCAACTTATGACCAAATAATGCATCCTGGGGCTATGTAGCGGGGCATCTTAAGTATCCACCATAAGGGCTTAGAGTTACATCATATGTAATCTTACCATTTTCTGGATATCCTACTTTATCACCACTAACGAGACACTTGGTATATATCAAGTCTCCACTCTTACCTGATGTAGCTACTTTGTTAGGACTTTCAATAGCATAAATAACTGGAGTGTTATTCTCTAGGGCATCATATAGAGCTTTTTGACCCGCTGTGTCTTTACTGTCAAGTAGAAGTTTAACTTCCAAATCACCGTATGACATTTTACCTGCAGCCTTATCTGAGCTGTTACTATCTTGACAAGAATACTCTACAATCTCACGGGTTCTGGATAAGTCTCCAAAGCCTTGAATACATGTAGCCTTCTTACCAGCTAGGATAGCTGTAGTAGCTGCTGTGCAGTCCGCCCAATCTGTGGCTGGTACATCTATAATATAGACTGTACTGCCTTGTACATTTACTGACATTTTATTCTCCTTCTTTTGTTTCTTGGCTTTTATCGACATCCAGAAGGTCGATGTGTTTAGTTGATTGTGACCCATATACTTCTATTTTTATAGCTTCCATTTTTGTTTCTTTAAACTTCTTATCTCTCAGAAACTGTAGTACTTCCTTTACATATACTTTGTCATTCTTCTGTATGTCTCCTGACATTACAACTCTATATGGTTTCTTCTCTACCGTTATTGTTCTGTGTACACCTAGTTCTACACCAAAAAAACTACATCCTGTGGTTATCAATAGTGCTACTAGAAATATAAATATTATTTTATACTTCATTATGTGTGACCTCCATCTGAAATTACCCAGCCAGCATCAGTTAGTTTTTTGCGGCATGCTATTATAGCTGAAGTATTACTGTACTTGGCTGTGCCCATACCTAGTCTAACATCATGTTTAAAGTTCTGAGCTGACCATTTAGTAAGTATAGCATCATATAATGCCGTTTTTACACTTCTGGTATTACCGAACATAAGATTTGCATCCGTTAATGATTCTATATTGAAATTTTCTATACCATAACCTGTATTAAAATCAAAACCTCTGACTCCTGAGAACATTCTACTCATATTTGTTACCTTACTAGTATCGAAATTGACTAAATTCAATTGTGTAGTTACCTTCTCCATATGTGTAAACATGCCATACATATTCATCGTTATGCTTGTATCAAAATGTGTTAGTACTGGTGTTCTTGTTGTGGTTTTCCAATCACCGAATAACCTATGTCCTGCCTCTACAAAACCCTCTATTGATTCTATATCTGCCGTCCCTATCACTATTTGTATTGTCTCATATACTAATGATTTAAAGTTTACCTTCTTACCACTCACAGTCCTCGTAACATTATTGTTTGCTGCCTTCAGTTGTACTTCACCCACTTTGGCTACATCTGATACGGTTAGTGTTAAATTCATACTCGGTGATAAATGGTCTGTATTGACCCATTTACCATTTTCCCTTAGAAGTATATTTACTGCTTCTTTCCAGTGTCCAGCTATTTTAATATAGGTTTTCTCTATATTTTTCCAATGTCCTACTATTTTTATGCTATTCATGACTTACACCGTTTTGAAGTACAGGTCACCGTCTTCACCTAGTGTATCTGCTGGTACTGCATCTCCATATAAATGGTGTGGTTCTGCATTATGCCAGACTGCTGAGGAGCCTGCTTGTTTCCTGCCTTCGTATCTTCTCATTGTCGGATCCTTTAATGTTAAATCTATATTTCCAGCTGCATCTTTGTAAGCCTCTATAATTACTGCTCCCGTTACTGGTGCATTGGCTACGTTTACTCCTTCGTAGATACCACTTGTTGTTATGTTATTAACATCAGTTATTATGCCTCTAGCAAACATGACACCTGAGTCATCTAAGTCTTGCATACTTATTATTTGTTTCCCATTTACATATGCTTTCCCATCAGTTTTGATTTCAAATGTAGCTTTCTGTACCCCCGTATCTTTATCAGCTAAGCTAAATACAAAGCTACCACTAGATTTTAGCCACTCCATACTTGCTACATCATGACCCTTATATATCACTTGCATTTGTGCTGCTAGTCCAGTGTCTGATACTGGTAGCTTCATTGTAGGGTTATCTTTATCTAAGTTCTTCATAAAGGTTTGGTCTATGAATGCTTTCAAACCTATCTCTATAGCAAAGGCGTTTGATACTGTGATGAGTCTGTCATCTCTAGCTACTACAGTCGGGTCCTGACTTACTGTCTGAGGATGGAGCAACTTAATATCAGTAGGTGTTGTTATGATACTGTTAGGTACATCCATAACCAAACCAAGTAAAGCAAATGCTACGATGGCTTGCTTCTCATTATCAGTGAATGCATTAGTATCCACATTGCCTTCATATAAGTGCTTTATCTGTGCAGCTGTTAGTGGTGTCTGTGATGTAGCTGTTTGTTCAGTCCATGTAGTACCATCAAGCATAGCTACTCTCTCGGGGTCTGTACCTTTTTTGATATAGGCATAACTACCAGCTTCTGCATTAGCTCCTGGGTGCGCCGCTTCTAATTTAACTAAATCAGCATGTATACCTTTGAATAGTGAACCCTCCATAGTAGACAATTTAGTCTTAAGAGCAGTAGTAAAGTCCTCTGTAGATAAACCTTTACCCACTATTTTTGCTACTTTATCTGCTAATCTATGTGTATTAGCTTCATTGTTATCAGTGTTCACTTGGAGGTCTTGTGATAACATAATGACTATGTTTCTTAGGTCCAATGCTGATATATCACCGTTTGAATTGTCTGGCAAGAGTTTCTGTATCTCGGTTCTTCGTTCTGTATCTGTCATATTAATCCTTTGAATGCTTTACTGGAGGCCTTACTAAAAGCCTCACCTAATATGGTTGGTACCTTACACTCATCTGTAAATGATATATTAAACAATATATCAATAGACCATAATTCAGGACTAAGCTCAATCATATCGCTATATGTTATATCATTATCAGGTGATAGTACAACCATAAATTGCTCAACCTCATCAACTAATACTGATACATCATAAGCTGTGTCGGCAAAACAAGACACAGCAACTATTACACTCTTAGTATTAGCATCACCAGAAGCATCATAGGTTGAACCTTGTGGCTTGATAAATAGACTAATGAATGAACCAATGGGCTCTACGGTCATAGTCTCATACTGTACAGGGTGAGCTAAAAAGTTATCATGAAAATGTCTCTCTATCTTATCTCTAATTTCATACAATAGCATTCAGTCTCCTTTGCATTCTAGCTCTAACTTTCTTATATATAGGTTCACCACCACTACCATGCCACCAAGTCAAGTTACTACCATTCTCTACATTAGGTCTATTTGCAACCCATACGTAAGGTGAATAGTTAACATCATTGGTAACCTCATGATGTTGAGGTGTGATCTGCTTATGTATCCAAGCTCGTCTTGATGTACCTGTATCTACAGCCCATCTTTTCTGTATAGCTGCTTCAAATAGTATAGCTTCAGTAGCTATTATCTTCTCTACCTCATGCATCATCTTATCTCCGACTTTGCCTAAGGTATCAAAAGTCATTTGTCACACCGGATAAATACCTCATAAACTATAAGTTTATTTTGTATCCCTATTTTTTGAATATGTATTATAGGACAGTCATCGATGGTGTAGTCTTTATTGATACTGTCAATTGCTGTATACATTGTAACTTTCATATCAGTGATATTAATAACCCCTGCTACTAACTCCGAGGTATCCACGGCATCAACAACACCTTTACAATTTATTACTTTCTCATCCGATACATTCTTGTGTTTATCTATATCGTAGTGAGTGTTTGTCTTCGACTTTAGTACCTTATCATCACCAAATTGATTGATGAGGGTGATAGCTAGCTTAGCTAAGTCATCAGCTAACATTATGCCCTACCTATTTTACACTGTCGTATGCCACAGGATTTTGAATAACCATACTTAGATAAACACCAACTAACATCTTCAGGGACTCTTGAGACTTTAGCTTTATTCGTACCTTCTGCATATGTTACACTTATAGATGCTACTTTAGCCGCTATAATTTCTCCACCTGATGTAGTACCTATAGTGATACTATTCTCAACATCATGTGCAGCCATAATAGCTATAGCGTTAATAACACAATCAGGTGTAGGTGTAGGTATATCTAGAGCCAGTGATGATAGATAATCATATGACATATCTAAGTATGCTTGTTGTTTTGCTGGGTCTAGTGCTATATATTTATCGGTGTTAAGTCGAGGAGTTAGTATAGCTAAGGCCTCTGATAGTGTAGGTTTAGTCATTATTCAAATCCTCCATCAAATGCTTTGCCAAATGATTTACCAGTATGTACTGGTGGCTTCTTTTTGACTGGTGCAAATGAACCTCTGTGTAAGCTCTTACCGTATAGTATCTTTAATGTTTGATACGTAGAACCTTGCCCATCAGGTTTAGCACTTACAAATCCTATTGATATATCCTGGATAGGTAGGCTCTTTAAAAGGTATGCCCTTAGTGCAGAAGCATCAGTATTATAAACCCTAACATCAAAACCTTGGATTGTACCACTTTGTGTCTGTGATACATTGTACCAGTTGTCTTTTTGGTATCCGTCAACGCTATGCTTTATGACTGGGTTTCTTGTTAGAGTTTTAAGTAGCATTACTTATTCTTTTTCTTTTTCTTTTTCTTAGGCTCTTGCTCTGGTTCATCACCGGGCTCATCCGATGCTGCCGTTGTTAGCTTCTTAGAATCAGGAGCAGAGCAGCCAGTAGTATTACAAGCTTTGACCGTCACTGTATATTCAGTAGCAGCTGTAAGGCCTACAAATGTTTCAGTTAGAGTTGTTACATCTTTAGGATAACCTGTAACTGCTGGTGATATATCAACAGAATATCTATTGGCTTTATCAACCTTAACCCATGTGGCTTTTAATCCAGTAGCTGTAGCATCAGATAGTGTTACTGTAGTTTTACTTGGCTTAGTGGCTGGTGGTGTAGCTGGTGCTCCACTTATAGTATGTATAGCTTCTGTACCAGTTTGACCTGGTTTTCTGACTCTAGCTATTGCTTGTGTCATTGTCTCTCCAGGCTTCTGGATGCTGTGAACTTTCTCTGTCATTGTTGGCATATTAATCCTTTATAATAGACTTAACCAGACTCTCATAAAGAGTCTGATAAACCTACTTTTTGGTTTCTATAACTACAGCACCAGTATTCTTTGCAGATGATACTGTTTTACTCCAGTTAGTGCCTTTAACGATTTCAGTTCTTGTGATAGTCTTTGTCTTATCATAACCATAACCCATAAGCTTGAGTCCGTACTGACTCTCACCTTGCCATGTGATTGTGATGTTTTCTTTAAGGAGGCCTTCCTTAGTCGTGATATACACACCATCATCAGCGATACATGTAATAGCGCCTTTTGCTAGTGCAAGAACCACGCCACCATCTTTAGCAACATTTGTTAGAGTATCATTATCCATTATTAGGACTGGTTTACCCATTGTTGCTACTGAACCTTCTCTTAGCGTCTGACCAGCGATTGTATCGATAGTAGCTGCTGTGATGTTGTCTCTCATTAGGTTGAAGTAGTCTGTGCTTCTCATAACGAATACCGCTATGTTATCAAGCTTATCACCAAATGCTGCCATACCATCAATGAAGCCATTGTATGTCATACCTTTAGTCTTGTCACCAACGACATAAGCTGCATTGTTAGAAGTAACTGCACCGATCGTAGCAGCAAATGATGTATCCAGCATATCTTTCATAACTGCATCAGCTAGGGCTTGACCGAGCAAACTTGAAAACTCTTCAGGAGTTTTACCTATATCTAGGAACGCACTTCTTGTTGTTTCATATGGACCATATCTAGATGGTAAGTATGGAACTACTTCTTCGGTTGCTTCCATCTTAGCTGCTGTTACTGTAGCTGTAGAGTTCTTATCTCTATCATGGATAAGGTCTGCTTGAGCCAGTTCTTTGAAGAATGCTGTCTCTTTATAGTTACCTAATAGAGCTGCTGTTGTAAGAACGATACCACCGTTTGAGTTGGCGTTAAATCCATTTACATTTTCAGATAGCTTCTCTAGATAACCTGATTGTACCCACTCGTTATATATAACGAAGTCATTAGGAGTTGTTATTCCTGCTGCCATTGTATTTCCTTGTATTGTTAAGTTGATTGAAGATTATCTCCGATAGTCTAAATAGCTTGTTGTAAGCCTTCATCCATCCAGATTGAAGTATTTTATGAATAATTATATAATAGATAGTATTAAATACGCTTTAAGCTGTATTTAATATACTATATGGTATAATACACTATATCAAATAAAAAGGAGGTAATAGATGAGTAGTAGAATGAGACTTAGAAAGGTAAAGACACTAGAGGATATGATAGTATGTGGTATCATTATGAATAAAGATGGAGAGCCTTATGGATTGAGTATAACTGAGGGATGGAGAGGTTTACTAGGTAGAGAATGGATGACTGATGGGACAATCATCCGTATAGGTGATAGAGAATATCACCTAATTGAGGAGATGTTCTATACCTAAATCATAGGAAGCTGGTTGTAAGCCTCTTCACCATACTTAGTTCTATAGGCTACTTTGTCCTCATGGGTCATAGTAGTTCTAGTAAGCTTAGCACCTGCACCACCACTAAATCCTGCTGGAGCTGTACCTGTAGTAGGTGCTGTAGTAGGTGCTCCACCACCGTTCAAGTGTCTAGGTAGGAACAAGAAGTCATACTCTTTTGATTCCTTTATTTGATTGATACGGGCTTCTAGTGTAAGGTTGTTACCTTGAGCATCTAGCTTAGTCTCACCAGCAGCACCAACATAACGAATCGTACCATCCTCATTGAAGTCAGCATCTTGTGCTAGTAAACCTTGAATTATCTCACCAGCTTTTGAACCCTGTACTTGACCCATTATATCAGTTGTTGATATAGCGTTCTGTAGTTTAAGGCTATGGATATTAGACTCATACTCCGCTATCTTAGCGTTGAGGTCATTTATCTGCTTACCCGATGCGTCTTTGACTTCTCGTAGTTGTGCATCAAACTGGGTCTTTAGTTCTGGTGACCCCATACTTGATAGCTTAGCCATGATGTTCTCTTTGGACACTTCTTCGATACCTAGCGTGTCTCTAATCAAACCCTTTAGATTATCTCTCTTGCCAACTACATCAGCATTGACACCCTTAAGTGTATTGACCTCCGTCTCAAATGACTGTAGTCTGGCTACATTTGATGTAGCTTGTTCTTGTAATCCGTTAAAGACCTCAAGAGCCTGTGGGTTGTCGCCGATAAACGGCATTAGTGCATCTAACATATTTACCTCCGGTAATTTTATTTGTATTATATTATATCACATTTTATATTATAAGTTTGGTTTAACCCTGTTCATCTATAGTATCCTCTATATCCATTGTTTCGTCAGATGGTGTATAATCTTCCATTATTGAGCCTCCAATACATAATATTTTTTATATCCATTATAATCATCCCTAATCTCTACTATTTTTAATGCTGCTTTTGGTCTCATCAATACTTCTTTCTCAAATGCCACAGTAGAGTATTTGTGTATATCATACCCGTCAGAGGTCACCTTCCGTACTTCTAGCATTATCTTATTGGGTTCCAGGTTATCCGTGAACCCTACCGCTACGGATTTAGCTGCCGACCATGATGCTGGTGCCGTAGTATCCCAGTAATCACCAACTTTTATATTATCTAGTTTCTTGGTATCATAATACTTATCATCAAGAGCAAAGCCCCTATATAGTGGTTTACCTGACCAGTCACCTTTGTATCTTTTAAACATAGCTTCTAGTTCACCATATACCTTTCTATTTGCTTCCATTATGTTCTTCTTACCCTTGTATGCCTTCCTCACATCTACATACGCTGTAGAGGCCCATCGTTCTACTGCATCCTTAGTAGACTTATCTAAATCTACAAACTCATCCATCATGGATAATAGCTTCTCTGCACCAAAGTTCTTTGGCATGACCTTTTTGAACCCTCTTGCTTTAGCTTCATCATCGATATATGTAATAAACCAATCAGGTAATGACTCAGTAGCAAATCCAGGTAGCTGTGTGGGTTTTAATACCCCTTGCTTTACTAGTTCTTTCCCCTTCTTCTTTAACATACTTTCAAACTTCCTAATCTCTTTACCATCACCTGTATACAAAGCATTTACCATATAATCTAAGCCCGCATCGTTGAGGGTGTCTCTGTGTGTCTTGATACGCCCTTTAGGCACATTAGTTATCCCATATCCTACATTGCCATCTTCAAATAGGTAGGAGTAGAAATAACCAGGCTTTGAATTGCTATATCCCCCACCTCTTTTGAGCATATCTCCGATACTTTGTTGTATGTGTTCCGGATCCCAAACCCCTACAGCTTTACCATCAAACTTATCTAACTTCCTTTGCCTTTTAAGAGCTTTTATATTCTCATCTATTTGGGCTATAGTCAGTTTTCTTTTTCTATAGTTGGTGTTTAATTTTAGCGCTACTTCTTTAACAAATAAATCGGTGTCACCAGACTTGGACATGCTGCCACTTAATCTGTCTATCTGCTTATCAGTGAATAAACTATTTATACCCTTTTGTTTGGACATCCATTTAGCTACTGACCGATTCTTCATGGTCAGTCCAGACTCTTGGTCTATTATATGGGGTATAAAATTACCCGGAGCCGTTATATCTTTGAATAGAGATATGGTTATTTCTTTACCATCAGCTTTCATCTTGGTGACATATGATGGTTCAAAATGTTCTAATGCAAAGCCTAATCTTCTTGCATCATATGTATCCCTAAATAACTGGGTTTTCTCAGGGTCTGTTGACCGTCTCCTAAATAAGTCCTCTAAATATTCCTTTTCAACTTCTAATTCTAGCTTTGATGGCTTTTTACCTTTTTGCCATATGTATTCTGAGTCTTTCACATTATTTGTATATGGTGAGGTAGTCTCATATGAGGGGTTCACTTTACCCTCTTCTATCATAACCCCTATGAGTTCTACCTTTTCATATACTCTTGTATTACCCACTTTATAGTATTTCTCCAATACAGTCTTTGGTTCAACGGAGGTGAACGCCCCTGTTGCTGCACCAACTGCTAAACCCCCTAGTACTGCACCACCAACCATAAATGATGTACCACCTGTAGGAAATGCCATAGCCATTGCAACGGCTCCTGCAAAGCTACCCGCTAGCATTGGAAACTTCTTGGCTAATCGCATAGCCCCTTTTGTTGTCATCTTATCTCCTTATTCCATATGGATTTTAAATATTTCTTATCACCTTTTACTATTTCTTTTTGTGATATCAACTTCCACTCTTCATTATGCTTGTATGGTATAGCTATATGAATAGACCTACAATTAAAGTGTCTAGGCACCATAGCATCGGGGGGTATGGTTTCTTCTTTAGTAGAGTGAGGACCTTTCTTCATAAACTTATGACCCTCTAAATCCTTACATCCCGTAGTAGTACGGTTATCCATATGGGCATCAAATTCCCAACCCGATATATACTGGCTATACGCCTTCTCGGCTTCGCCCCTTTGCGTTTCCCTTACCAGTGATAAAGAAGTGTTAAAAAAGGCCCTTGCACGCGCCCTAATAGCCTTGTTAGATAATCCATCCTCATCAGTAGATAATCCGAACCCTTCGGCTATAGCTACGGATATATCCTTTGATGTCTTACCATCCATATATAGTTCAGACACCTTTTGTCTTGCCCTGGTACTTATACCGTTAGCTAAGGATTTATACATCTGGTCGATAGACTTATCATTAAATTTTAGATTAGGTTTATTATAGTTGTTGTATCTAAGCCTATTACCTATAGTACTACTAGGGTTAGTAAATGTAGCCCCTCCATAATTAACTTTAGGTTTAAGGGTTATTTCTGTTATACCATTTGATTTGTTGATAGCCTCTATCTCAAAAGATTCTCCGTCCCTCAATAGTATCTCTGACTCACCTTTATATGCCGATATACCGGATATATCATATCCTAAACCTTTAGCATCATTGATAGTGAGTACTATACTGCGCTTCCTACCCGGGTCTTTAGAGAAGTCTACTGCTGTGCCATGCATATCGGACCATGATGATGGCCTTTTACCCGGTGAGTATGTGCCCCCAACTTTTAACTTCTTCATGAACTCATCATAGTTTGCGTCGTCCATGTTGAGCCCTCTATATAAAACTGATTCTTTATTATCATAGGCATATTCATTGAATAAAGCTTTTATACCTTTTGTAGCCTCTAGTATATCCCTCACATGTTTCTTATATAATGGGTGGTCCAAATCAGTACTAGTAAACGTATCACTGATATAACCATATAACCTATCAGTCCATCCTTTAGTACCCGCTAATATACTCTCGGTTAATGACTCCTCATCTGGTAAGAAGGCCTTTAATCCTTTATATGTATAATCATCTTCGTCTTCATCCTCTTCAATGTTTAATTGTGATACCAAAATATCGGAGTACTTCTCAGCGTCATGAGCAGCTATAGATGATATTTCGTTTTTGAGTAAGTAAGAGTGGTTGGAGAATGTTTGATTAATAAGTGATTGTATAGAAGAAGCATAACGTCTAAAAGAAGCCCGACTCATCGGGTCTTTAGGTTTAGGTAACTTGAGTAGCTTCTCTCTGGCAGCACTAAATATCTGTTTCATTACCACGCTATCTGTATATGCTATAGCCTCATTTAGTTTATGCATTTCTTGTAGGTATAGTTTATTCGAATGTTGATTCTGACTCATCTTCCATATTCTCCTGCTTTATAAGCTCTTCAGCATCTATAAGCTTTCGCTCTTCTTCTAGGTCATCAATAGTTACTATCTCCGAGGCTTGCATACCTTGGATAAATGTCTCCCATGATATAGCACCTTGTGTCCAGGCATTAAGTAGTGTAGGAATAGAAGCACCATCTATAACTGGTTGGAAATCTTTGTTAACTGCTAATATAGCACCAGGCTTATCACCTAATATCTTTGATAGGTTATCTAGTGATGTCTGCATAGCCTCTTGTACTATCTCTGCGATATTGGATAATACAGCTGAGCTACTTTTGTTCTTGATTACCGATGTAGTAGCTGCTTCATTACCTATGCCTTTACCTGTAGCGTCTTCAGCTGATCGTTCAAAGGCCTCTAACATATCCTGTTCTAATGTTGCTATATGATTCTTTAGTAACTCAACAGATGTACCTGATAGTTCACGCCATTCAAAGTCTGCCTCTGTCTTAGGTCCACTAAAGAACATAGCTTGGTCTACCCCTAAAATCATAGCGGGTTTACCAGGGTTAGGATTACCATCATCATCTACGTCTGCACCCCATACAAGCGGTATAGGTAAGGCAGCCATAGTTAGATATCTATCAAGACTAGATACAAAGTTCATATGGCGTATATTGATTTTAGCCACATCAGCCATTATAGGTACCTCTGATAGATAACATTGTTCTACAGGCATAAAGTCAAAGTCAGTTCGTACTGTCTCTTCTTGGTTAAACGCGTTAGTAGTCTGCTCAGCGTTGTTACGGGTATATCTTGTTATCTCACATAATCCATTAACCATACGATATGCTGTATATACCTCTACTTCTTGTAGACCAAATAGCCCATTCTCCTGGCTTAGTGATTCATATACCACACACATAACAAGATTACGTAGGTCATCAAATCTCCAGTTGATTACTTGGTATCTATCGAGTATAGTAATATAAGGCTTACCATCTTCACCTTCTCTTGGTGCGTCTGTTCTAATCCAACATATACCATCACGAGAAGTTTTATATATAGCTTCTTTGATTACCTCTTCATATGGTCTTTGTCCATCAAGGGCTTCTAATACTTCTTTAAGTCTAGCAGACTCTTCTGTGATTTGTGAAGGTTTTCTGGATATCATGCCTGTTATACCGGTAGATAATCTAGTGACATAGTTCTTAAGGGTCAGTAGCTTCTGCCTAGCACTGTATGTACTTTGGTCCTCATTTGGGTACTTAGCTAGATACTCTTGTAAGTAATCTAGACCTAATTCAAATCTAGTTGTTAAAGCAAACTTATCATAGTGCTTAACATAGTCAGGGTGTACAAAGTCAGGTTGGTCAGAATGTTGTGAGTTAAATCTGGCACCTAAGAAACGGTTACCTACGATTATATTAGTAGGGACTGAGAAGATATTCATATTGGTCCTTTTAGTTAATTATATCATATCTATATTATATCTTATGCGTAGCCACTGTTACCATCTTCTTAGCTATACCATACTTCTTATGACAGAAATAAGTACATGCATCGGTGAAGTCATCTATAGACGGGTGTAAGTCCATCTTCTCTGGTACACCTTTATCTGTATACGCATGCTGTTCTAAAGCCTCACACATCTTAGGGGCTCTGTCTATATCAATGAACCATTTATTATGGTCTAACAAGCCATTAAAACTATTTATTCTATTCTGTATTCTAGGGTTCTTTTTGTCCACTCGTACAGTAAATCCGGCTTGTCTAAGTAGTGCTATATCGGTAGTAGAGGCCGATGTCTTCTGGCTATCCCCGGAGGCGTCTGGATAGACAAATATCATGTAGCTTGAGTATTTATCTTTGATAGCAGTAATGGTCTTAAATGTATCATGTGCAATCATCTCATCAATGCATATTGGTATACCGTCGATAATGATATGTACTATAGATACACAACCACCTACGTTGAAGTCCATCCCTATATGGACAGCTCCTATATTCGCTATTACTTTTTTCTTAATTTTCTTATGATGCTTAGCCCTATCAAAGTATGGGTACACGTTACCAGTGTTTAGGTTAACAAACTCACCATTAAGATAAGCCTTTATTAGGTTAGCCGGATACTGTGACTCAAGCTCCTCTATATACTGTTTAGGCAAATAGGGGTTAGAATATGTAGATGCCCGTACAAGCAGATCCGTTGCTGGTCGGAAATCTTTAACATATCGCTTATAAAAGAACTTAAATCCCTCCGGCGTAGATGTTATATCCAATCTATTGGGCTCACCATTAGGTAACCTTTGCCTATTACGAGCTAATATCTTGTTATATGCTATAGTCATCTTCTCCATAGTGAGCAAGTCGGCCTCATCAATAATGGCGTAGGCCGTTTCATATCCTACTATCATTGCGGGATTATCCATAGACCTAAATATTATTTTACCCTTCATGCCATCGATAGATATTTCTGCGGCACTGCGGTTTAATCTATATTTAAGGCCCATCTGTTCTAGCATATCTGGGAACTTATCAAAAGCTATATCTCGTACAAGTCCGTAGTTAGGAAAGTACATAGCACTTGTTAGGTCCGGATATTCAATCTTAAATCGTATCATTTTGAGTGTACCAATAAACGATTTGCCACTTCCAAAACCGGCGACAAAACCTGTATTAATGGCTTTGGATTCTAAGAATTCCATCTGTGGTTTAGTTACCTTTAAGTTAACAGTAGCCAAAAGTATACCCTCCAAAATAGCCCCTACTTAATGTGTGATTCTCTCGGCACCAGCGTTTGACATTAGAATAATTCTTTTCTTGATTATGTCTATTACAAAAGTCATTGATTGTCTCATCATATACATCTACACGCTGGCCCTCTACAATATAGTACCATGGTTTAAACATTGGGTTATCTATACCTTTAACTTTATTTAGGCCTACCTTATCTGCATGGGCTTGATTCTCTGCTTGTGTTAGCCATTCTAAGTTGCTCATATGATTATTGGTCTTTATACCGTCCTTATGGTTAACTGTTGACTTATCTAATGGATTAGGTATATAAGTTAATGCCACTAATCTGTGTATAAGTAGGGTCTTTCTCTGTTTGTCATCATCGAATAATGTAACCATATCATACCTATCAGTATGTTTAGTACGCATAACTTTAGGATTACCACTTATTAATGAATATACAACACCACATTTAGTTATCATATATCTTGAATAACCAGGGATCTGCTTCATACTAACTCCTTTGTGTATTAAAACCTTATTATACTATATATTATATTTAAACTTAATTTAATATACTATACGGTATAATACACTATATCAAATAAAAGGAGATGTTATGAAATTTAAAGACAAGACTGTAGGTGGGCATCGGGTGAGAAATATAGAATGCCTGGACCCTATTAAGTTATACTGTGTTAGTGCAGAGGTATTTATACATACAGAATGGCTTACATTAACATTCATGGCTAATGGGATATTAAACATCAATAACCCCGATAGTAAATTTAACTTAGTAGAGGATGAATCATGATAGATAGTAAATTAGAGAAGAAATTAGTAATAGAAATAACAGGCAAAGACGTCGAGGATATTTTGGCTGGGTTAAGAGCGGGTAGACGTAACTTATCTGGCTTAGATAAAGGCATTAGGGACTCCATGGATGCTCTAATAACTACTATAGAGCTTGCACTGGACAGACCAATATCAAGTAGGGAGGAAGATAATGTTTAAAAAACTATTTGAAAGTCAACCATACTACACTGAGTGGTTAGAAGAGCTAAAGAATCAGTACCCATTGAGTAAGGAGTCTAAAATCAATTATAAAGACCAGCTATATTTTATACGCAAGAACGGCTATAATGAACTAACTGTAATATACTCTTTTATATTCGCTGATACAGTAGCAGGCTCTGATGTATGGATGAAAAGAGATATGGAGTGGAGAAGCACTATAAAGGAGTATCAGTCATGAACTTCTATGAGTTGTATTTGTTTATGCTTATTGAATATGAGAACCTCAACTTCGGGCAACTGTCAGAAGCTATCATGGATAGCCTTGGATTCTATGGATTTGATGAAATTGCGTTCACATCCAAAGACCCAGACAGATTGAGTAAATATATTGACTCACAAGACTGGTTTAAAGATACCCTGGTCGCGAAATAAGGCCAAAACTAAGGCTAAGGTATATGTTGATATACCTTAGCTACTAATAACGCTTATTTCAAGCTTTTTAATATTCTCCTCAATCTTCTCATCTTGCTCATCATATTTAAAGAACTTATCGGCATACCACTTACCAGGGTCTTTAGATGTTAAGAATACTTGTTCAACAGCCCATACTTTAAGCCGTAGTTCAGCTTCATTAAACAAAGCTAATATAGCATCATTGCCTTTAGCGTTCTTTATACCGGCTTTTAAAGATACACCTATAGCTAATTCTAAATGAGGCTTAGTCTTCATCGGTTGATCATCATCATTAAAGAACTTCTTTAAAGCTTTACTTAAGACTTTAGGTTGTACATAGCATCTACCCCATGTATAATCTCTATATCCATCTTTAGTAATCTTCTCAGCCATGTGCTTGTAATCAATTTGTGGTTTAAACATTTTGTCTCCTTTGTTTAATTATATCATAACATCAATTATGATTAAAGGCGTCTTAATTTAGTGGCGTCTTAATTCTTGGGCTTCTATTTAAGCCGTCTATATAACGCTGTCTATATCATCGTTTTAACAAAAAGTACTAGTTACCGTAACTTTGGCCCTATATATACTTATATTAAAAATATACTACTATTATAACTTTTAATTATATTACTTTACTTATTTACTTTATTTAATATATAAATAAATAAGTAACTAAGTAACAATATATCAAAAGCTATAGCCACAGCGCACTATCAGCAGTTACATGGCTAAGTAATCCCAGTTACATAGTTACTCAGCCTTTTTTTAAAGCATGTCCTATAGTGGCGCTTTAATTTAAGCGCCCTTCGTCTGGTACCTGCCAAGTAACCCCGTTACTGCCCAGGTACCTCATCAACTTATGTTTAAAATATAAGCCTTCTTTTTATTACCACCATCCATATACTTTAAATAAGCCTCTGTTACATTTATATTCTTTGCTGTTCCTACTATTCCAAATAAGTCTTTAGCAGGTGCTCTTTTAATATCACCCATCTTTAAACCTTCATCTTGATAGTCAAAGCTTTTCATATATTCATCTTTAAGCTCACCTAATCTAACCCCGTGTATAACATAACCATACTTGTTACTATGATATATACCTGCTTCAGCTAATTTATTTATCTCACTTTCCTTGATAAAGTTTGTTAGCCATTCTATACCTTCATGTTCTATTACATTATTTTTACTCACAGTACTATTCTTGATAGTATGCTTCTTAGTGTATGCTACTGCTATCTTACTTAATTTTTTATCAGCCCTCTTTCTACCCATTTTAAAGTACTTATCAATCCCTTTATGTAAATACTGATAGATATATCTTGTCACATGTTCTATATAGTCAATATTCTTCTTGCGGACTTTTCTATCTTTTAGTACTCCGCTCTTCTCAAGCTTACTAAATCTATTAGCAAATTGACTCTCTACCCCTGATGTACCACCACCACTACCTAATCCAGCTACATCATCATAGCTAGTGAATATCTTCATATATATAGGTACAGTAACGCGCATACTACCTTTTGGTGTCACATTGATATCACTAATGATATTCTTGAGTCCTTTGTGTAGTTTATTAAACTCATCAAAAAATAGAAACCATGAACCATTAATATTCTCGGGCTCAACACCTGATGGTTTACCATCTAATGCAAGTTTCAGCTCCTCCATCTCCATGTTATAACCTATACCTAAGTTATCTGATAGTATATCCTTGAACAAGAACGTTTTACCAAACCCTGATGTTGCTTGTACCCAGTAGAACGCTTCTCTAAGTCCATGACCAAATCTGTGAGCTAGCATAACGTCTAAGAACGCCTCAAAGTCACCTTTTTTACCAAAGTGTTTTTTATAATCCTTAATGACCTCCTCATCATAAGCCTCCTCATACTTTTTCTTAACTGGCATAATCTCAGTGGTCCTAAATATAGCTGCGCCTCTGTCTATGTCAATACCATTCTTCTTACTCCATATATCATTCTTAAATACAGTATTACTAATTTGCTTATGCTTCACCAGAAATGCAATCATCTTCTTATACATAATATCCTTATGCTTACCTATTATATTGCTTCTTTGCGTAGTAGTGTAGTCACCCTCGCCGTAGTACTGCATTAACAGTGATTCTTTCATAGCGCCTTTCTCATCCGGAGTCAAGTCCCTCTCTACTTTATCCCAGATAGCAGATACATCACTTTTATCAACATATCTCCTACCTCCACTTGATGATACCCATACTACTTGCTTTGTTTTGTAATTCCATATACTATTATCGATGTACGCTAATACAGCATTAACCTCAAATAATAAATCATTCTCAAATTTATCAACTATCACTGGGTATTTGTTCCGTAGCTTAGCTACTTCTGTAGGGTCAATCGTTCTCTCATCACTCTTCATGATGTATATACCCTCACCGCATCCATTACAGTAATAAAAGTAATTACCACTGTCTGTTTTGTTACAAAAGGCTCCTCCATCATTGTTACCATGGCTCTTGCTATTATGACATCCACACCTAACATAACCCTCACTCTCTATTATGTCAATCATCTCATCACCGCTCAGCTTCTCATCTGAATCTTCACGGTGCAAGAAGTGAATCTCTTCATCATATCTATCATGGCTCCCAGATTCAATCTGAGCGTCCACACTCTCTAGACTAGTATTATCGTTACCAACATCTTTGAATGCCTTCAGGTCAATCCTCGAGCCTTTAACAATACTAATAATCTTATTAGTTTTCTTATTGAGGTTTGGCGACATATTATTGACTGAGCTATGCATTGCTATATCTAAAGCTAAGCTTTTTAGTGGCCCACTTATGATGCTTTTGTATACAGTAGCAAATTCTTTCTGGGTGCCAGGTGGTCCATCAATAAATGCACCTATATGAAACTTTTCCCAGCTTTGTTTGCTACTCTTTGAAGCTAAGATAACACAACCCCAGCCAAGCTCTTTAAATATGCCTTCTATCTCACTGAGATTAACTGGGCCTTCAATACATCTCTCTATTTTCTCACCATGCCTATCAATGATAGCCTCTTTGTTATCAACATCAAAAAAGATACAACCCTTACCGTCAAAAGTTTCTATATTATCTATAGCTCTACGGTAATTGACCATCTGGCCACCATTAGTCTTTGTTTTAGGCTCTTTGAATTGTTGAGTGCAGACTGCGTGAGTCCTCATGAGTTTACCTAGCTTTTTAAGGTTTTTTACCTCAACAGGTTTAAAATCCTGATAATAACCTTTACTGTCACCTTGTTTAGGGTGCGTTTTTGACGCGCTTAATTTAAACATAGTTATCCTTATAGCATAAAATTTTATGGGGTTTATGGTGAGGCTGCGAAGCTCTACTTATATGATGCACACCGGAGCTTCGCGGGTCGTATGTGCATCATATAAATAACCCATAAACAAGAGCCGGAACAAGGACTCTTGCTTATAGGTTATGAAATAAGCCAAGTGATAAAATATCGATTTTTATTTGATTTCCTTATTAGTCTAATAAAAATATTGGCTTATACCAAAGAGTTCCATAGAACCCTTCAGAATAAGAATAATTTGATTAGGTACCGCTTATAGTACCATATATGAGGATAGCGAGAGTGGGTGCGGCTGGATAACCAGGGATAACTATCCTCATATATAATACAAATTATAGAGGTGACATACACTAAAGGGTCATAGCCAATAGTGCACTTACCCTCTGATGAACCTTGAAGCGGTAACTAAAAGGCTCATAAGAAGATAAGATGATGGTCTGTGGCACTGAACCATCATCTAAGTACATAAAGGAGGTATCCAGAATATACGAACTATATCAATAATCATAAGAAAGAACGGTACGTGTCGGTTAGACAAGAGAATTATACTATATATTATATTAAACTAATATTAAAGACTCATTTAAACTTACTTTAATATACTATATGGTATAATACATTGTCTAAATATAAAGGAGGCAGTATGAAAAAGCAATCAGGAGAAGAGTTTATAACTACATCACCAGCAGGAGGTATAGCATCGTACACACCATCAACAGATACATTCTATATGGATTATGATAGACATACTAGAATCTACACAAACAGAGCAGAGGAATGGATAGGTCACGAAGACCCTAGACCTTGGATGTATGAGAATCAGGAGGTAATAGATCATGATTAGTTTTTGGATAATAGTACTATTTATAGGTACAGTATCGGTAGTAATAAGTGACGAACGGGCCCAACGAAAAGGAGAAAGACAATGATATATACAGTAGAAAAACTAGATGACCACCCTGAGCTAGTAGGTAATATATTTGAGTTTGTAAGAGTACAGCAAATATGCCATACTATACCACTTAACATCGGTGATAGAGTAGTATTTGTATCACTTACAGGTATGGGCTTCGCTACATTCAAAAAGCTTAACACAAAAGGACCTATATTTCATATATACCTAGAGGAAGAACTAAAACTAATAAAGGAGCAACAATGATTGAGCTATTTAAACAACAACACTACTTTAATAAATGGGTTGAAGAGATGATGATGTTCGACAAGAACATCCAGGAGAGTATGGACCCTGTAAAATATATGGATGGTATACTAAAGAACATGGACCCAATTGACTATATAAGTGATTTTTTCTCTTGGAATGATTCTATTTATAATGTGGATTTTTGGGATAAGTATAATGATGAGTGGCAGGATATAGTGGGAGAGGATAAACAATGGATAATCAAATAAAGTTAGTAATCTGGTCAATATTAACAAGTACACTAAGAAGTTCGGGGTTACTGGATAAACAAAACAAACCTATACCCAGAAGGAAATTAAAGCCAGAACAGTATGACAAAGTGGATGCTGATATAATGGACTTCTATAAGTATTTAGATTTAGTCACGTTTCACGGCACGCATGAACTCAAGAAAGCTAAAGCTCCAGTTGATGCATTACCGGAGAATGAGAAGAAAGGCAACTTTATATTAGTAGCCCTACAAGTGGCAATGATTGGACTTGCCGAAACTAAAGTGATATCGAACAAAAAGGTATACCTACATGCTACCCGGCTTGTGGATATCATCACAGAGGAGATCAGAGAATATGCTGCCATGGGGTTAGTAGAAAATGGAACCTTAACTAAAGACCAGATACAAGATTATACCCGTAACACTATTAGGAGCTCGCACCGTATCGCTGATAACCTAGTACGGTTTATAGAAGGTAGACCCGTGCTAGATAAAGAGCTTCGTGATAAACAAAGACATATTCGTAAGCACGTTTAGACTAGAACTAATATACTATATGGTATAATATAACATATAAAGAGTTAGAGAGTTTAATCCTTTATAATCAAAGCTAGCCTAACGGCGGTATTACTAAAAGGAACTAAAATGAAAAAATATTATGTATATACATTCACTCTACTAGGTATTGTGATATATGTAGGTAAAGGTATAGGTGATCGTATAGATCTAGAAGAAAGAAATGACTGGTATAACCTTCTACGCGGATTCTTTTCACAAGGTGAAATTCGTGAGAAAGTTGCAAAGCATCTTACAGAGAGAGAGGCCCTTACTTTAGAGGCGCAACTAATCAAGAAGTATAACCCTATGTTTAACAAAACACAAGGACTTACTCCTCAAAAATGGGTTGAGCTTACTAAAAAAGGTAGAAAAGAACTATTAAAAGATCAAGTATCTACATCTATAGGTGTAGAGGGCCTTGAGCCTTTTGATGTAGCTCAAGAGATTGTATCTAACTTAAAGCCAATACTGTATAATAAAGTATTAATTGTTGGTAATGACGGTTTTGGTGGAGTAAATCTATTAAAAGCTTATCAAAAGAGATATGGAACGCTTAGCAATATCACTTTTATTACTAACGAAAAAGGTGGAGCATATATAATGAATGAAAATATAAAAGGCATCAGCGTGATAAATACAGACTTTTTAGAGTATGATTTCAAAGACCAAAGATTTGATCTAGTTCTTATGAATCCGCCTTTTGGTAACCAGAGTAGTCTAGCTAATAAATTTGTTGAGCATGCTTTGACTATCACTGATATAGTAGGGGCTATTATACCAACGGGCATCAATAGTAATATAAGATCTCAAATAGAGACATATAATATCTATGATAAAAAAGTTATGAATATAGCAACTCATATTTATGGGTGTATAGTAAAAAAAGGTTATACACACGCAGAGCGTATGCCTGTAGACCCAAACCTTGTTAATGAAAAGTACCTAGCAGGTCCGCTACTTCATGCGGCATACCAGGAGGTTACTGAAACAGGTTTGTACAGAGGTAAAGGCCTAAACACTGATACATTAGCCAAAAAGTATCCGAAGTCTAGTTATCTTGTTATTACTTCACAGGGGTTTAAGGGTCTTGTTACAGATATGCCTACTTTTATACAAAGTATACAGACCCTTTCTATTGTACATATTCACGCTATAGAAGCAACCCAAGATACTTTTGAAGATATACTAAAAGCTACAAAGGATAGTCGTATATCTTATGGCACGCCTATTTTTAACAGACTACAGGGCAAATGAAAATATAAAAGGTATCAACATGATAAATACAGACTTTTTAGAGTATGATTTCAAAGACCAGAAATTTGATTTGGTTCTTATGAACCCACCTTTTAAAAAGCAGGGTAAATTTATGGATAAAGTAACTACACTTAGCACTACTATTGGTTATATAATGTCCGCAACAAGATTCATGGATAAGTTTATGGCCCATAGCACAGTTATACGGACTTTTAAAAAGGGAGAATTTACTGGTGTTAATGTTAAAGTATTCGCGGGTATATATAATAAAGATATTCTAGGTAAATTTACAACTATTCGAGAGGCATACTATACACCTACAACTTTTAATTCCTATAAGACCGTATGTGATAAAGCGCAGGGTGGTATAGTAAGCCGAAAGAAATTCCCTAACTCTGTTGTAAATTGCTTAATTAGTTTTAGTGGTACATCACAGAAGTATGGCAGTAAGTGGTTTTACGCTAAAGAGCCCATAGATATTTTTGATATGGCAAAAGAGGGGCATAAATGGTTTGCTACTGTAGAATGTTCTGAGCTAGAGGCTTCGGCTATTTACGAACAAGCGCTAAATCTTTCACATGATATAGCAGGCGATGGGGGTTTAAATTTTGACCCCGGATACTGGAATGGCTTTAACATACTAACAGGTAGTTAAAGTGATAGCCCTTTTATTACTAACGAAAAAGGTGGAGCCTATGATGATGCTAAACATCAATTTGGAGATTCAACACAGGTAAAAGAACAGTAGGAACTTTAACCTATGATTCTGGCTACTTTAACGGATTTATACTATTAGGCTTAAACTAATATACTATACAATATAATACACTTATCAAAGGAGATAAAATGAGAAGACAAACACTAAACTCTACAGGCATCAACAGAGACGGCTACACAAGCCTGCCTAGAACACACGTTAGGGACACCAACAACGTACTGTCACAGGTCGAAGAGGGTTTAAGCTACCTTTACTACTCAACCCTAAGGAACGACAATGGTCTAAAGGACCCAGCAAAAGACAAAGCAACAGCCATTGAGTTTTTCAAAGCAGCTATATCACTTTTGGAGGCACAGTCATGAGCATGAAAGTAGGCAAAAGGACTAAGGAGTTCCAGGACTTCTTTACCCCTAAGGATGTAGCTAAAGATCTATTCAAACAATACAAAGGTTATTTAAAAGCACCTCCATATATCAATAAGATACTAGAGCCCGCTGTTGGTTCTGGTAATCTACTTTGGCCTTTACTTAAATCAAAGTACAAAGTTGATATAACCTGTATGGATATCCAAAAAGAGTACCTTAAATTCCTAGCTAAAAAGGCAAAGAAAAAAGGGTACAAAGTAACCACTGATAAAGATGGTTTATTACATATTTTAAACTAGAACTAATATACTTTATGGTATAATATAACATATCAAATAAAAGGAACTAAAATGAACTTCAAACAACTTCAACTTCTCACTATGAGAAAGGCACAAAAAGTAAATCACATATTACATCTACTTCTCAGTATCATTACTGCAGGAGCATGGGTAATAGTATGGATACTACTAGTAATCAACGCGGCGCTTAAAATCAATTGTATCGATGATAAGTTAAAAAAAGCAGAAACTAACCCAGCTGTACCAGCTACGATAGACTGCTTTAGATTATGGTAAAGGAACAATATGAAAATACTATACACAGTCTCCATGATGGATAATCACGTACATCTGGAGGGTAGATACTTCAGATTAGTAAAGAGAAAGGCTGGGGTTAATAAGAGCCCTAAAACTCAGGTGGGTGATATAGTCAAACTACATCGCTTTGATAAAAATGGCTATGCAGTGTTACTCACA